>Ga0129311_1001389_pt1 | contig 17218 bp, 18 predicted proteins | sample Go1ome_FD_94435 | JGI IMG/M metagenome (GOLD analysis project Ga0129311, IMG submission 94435) | Western lowland gorrila individual fecal microbial communities from Wisconsin, USA - Go1022B metagenome | ecosystem: Host-associated > Mammals > Digestive system > Large intestine > Fecal | place... | reverse complement strand
AGAAAAAAAGCTTCAATTATTAATTGTATAGCTGTGCTTATTGCAAGTATGCCTTGTGTACTTGGTTATAATGTATGGAGCAATCTGCACCTTATAGGCGGAAGAGATGTGCTTGACAGCGAGGACTTCATAGTAAGTAACCTGCTGCTTCCTCTTGGTTCACTTGTTTACCTGTTATTCTGTGTAACTAAATGGGGATGGGGCTTTGATAATTATATTGAGGAGGCAAACACAGGTAGCGGTTTAAAGCTTGGAAGATGGCTTAAGCGTTATTTCCAATTTATCCTTCCAGTATTGATTCTAATTATACTTATTCAGGGCTTACTGTAGATAATAGGGAGTTGATTTACATATGAATGAAAAAAATGAGAAAAAGATAAAGCTGCCTAAATTTGTTTACAAGGTAATTCTTTTGGTTGTAGTTGTCATCGCTATAATAGTTGCCGTTAAAATTTTTCTTGGAAGAAGCAAGGTAAAAACAACTGTCATAACAAGCACTGAGTTAGAGCAGGTACTGCAGATAAGTGATTTGGCAACCTATAACGCGGCATATAATGGTATAGCGTGTGTATATAACAGTAAGAACAAGGTCGCTTATTATGTATCATATGAGTCAGACGTGAAGCTTGGAATAGATATGAATGATATAACTGTCGAGATAGAGGATGCTTCAGAGGGTGAAACTGCATCAGATGGAAATGCGGCCGCAAAAAAGGTTATAGTTAATCTCCCTGAGATACGAATCAAGGATATTATCGTTGATATGGCATCTCTTGATTATATGTTTTTTGACAAGAAATATGAGACAGAGGATGTGTCAAACCAGGCATATTCGGCCTGCATTGCAGATGTAGGAGAAGAGAGCAGGGCTAATGATGAGATATATCTGCTTGCGAGAGAAAACTGTGAGAATGTTGTAAAGGCACTTATCAATCCGATTTTAGAGAGTCAGGATGAGAAGTACATATTAGAGATAAGATATGAGGGGGATATATCATGAAAAAGATTATAGCTGTAATCAGTATGTGTGTTATGATGATGTGCTCCCTGTCAGCCTGTGGCTTAAAGCAAAAGGATACATCTGTTGAAAAGGTAATCAATATCACTCAGATGAAGGCAATATGTGAGCTTGCAACATTGGAGTGTTACTATCATAATGTGGCAAAGGTAAGCAAGGAAAAGGATGTACTCTGGTGGGACACAAAGGCAGAGCTCTGGATAGAGTATTCAGGTATTGTTAAGGTAGGAGTAGATATATCAGACCTTGACCTTGAGGTTAATGGTGAAGTTGTAAATATAACTATGCCTAAGGCGGCTGTGCTTAGCTGTGAGGTCGATGAGACAAAGCTTAACAAGGATTCCTATATTATGATTAGAGAAGGCTTAGGAGCAGAGAAAATAACCGCTGATGACCAGACACTCGCATTCCAGACAGCTCAGGACAGTATGAGGGAAGCGGCAGAAACAGATGAGGAGCTTATAAGTCAGGCACAGCAGAGGGCTGAGGATTTGCTTGAGAGCTATATCAACAATGTAGGCGATATACTTGGCAAAAAGTATACCATCAGCTGGAATATAATCTGACTTATGTAAAACCTATTATCAGCTATAGATTTTAGATATTATACTATTCCTAGCAAAATAGTATAATATAACTATAAAAGATAGCGATAGAGGTGATATAAATGAGACAGATATTATGCTTTGGAGATTCAAATACATATGGACTTGTACCTAAGGAAAACAGGAGATACCCTTGGGGAGTCAGATGGACCAGCATACTTAACAGTAAGCTCGGACTTGACAATGCGAGGGTTATAGAAGAAGGCTTGTGCGGAAGAACAACTGTATTTGATGATCCGTTAAGAGACCATAGAAATGGTTCTAAATTAATTAGAACCATACTTGAGACTAACGACACACCAGACCAGATAATAATTATGCTTGGCACAAATGACTGCAAAACTGTATATGGTGCTACTGCTGAGATAATAGGCAGGGGTGTGAGGAGAATAATAAGACAGGTAAGAGATTATACAAGAGAGAGCAAAATTCTTCTTGTATCACCTATTCATTTGGGAGAATTGGTGTGGAAAACAGAGTATGATCCTGAATTCTCATCAGATTCTATAGAGGTTTCAAAGGAGCTTGCCGAGGTTTACAGACGAATTGCAAGAGAAGAGGAGATAGAGTTTCTTGATGCCTCAGAGGTAGCCTCCCCAAGTGACACAGATCAGGAGCACTTAAACGAGGAGGGACACCGAAGCTTGGCAGATGCTATATATAAGGCGATAGCACTATAAATCATAGGTATCTAGGAATGAGTGCTTAACACCGTCCTTTTTGTAGGCAACGACAGTTTCGAGATTGACATTTTCAGCACTCTTGAAGATGTTGCCTTCAACATATGGATTAACCTGTTTTAAGTTTTTGATAAGCTCCTTTATCTCAACACGCTTAGAACGGTTTTCCTCATTGTTGCAGGTTGTACATGTGTCTGTGAACTTACATGCACACTGGATGAAGTGCAGATTATTATAATCTCTCCATGCCTTGATATCATCCTCTCTTACAAGATAAAGTGGTCTTATAAGCTCCATACCTTCAAAGTTCGTGCTGTGGAGCTTAGGCATCATAGTCTGTATCTGTGCACCATAGAGCATACCCATAAGAATAGTCTCTATTACGTCATCATAGTGATGACCGAGTGCAATCTTATTGCAGCCCATCTCCCTTGCGAATGAATAGAGGTGTCCGCGTCTCATTCTCGCACATAAGTAGCATGGAGATTTCTCAACATTATACACAGAATCAAATATATCAGACTCAAATATTCTTATAGGAATATTAAGCTTTCTTGCATTTTCCTCAATGACCTTTCTGTTGGCAGGGCTATATCCGGGATCCATTACCAGAAACTTTACCTCAAATTCAAATTTATTATGGAGCTTTAACTCCTGAAAGCATTTTGCCATAAGCATAGAGTCCTTGCCACCGGATATACAGACAGCTATTTTGTCGCCGGGTTTAACAAGCTCATATGTGTTTATAGCTCTCGTAAACTTAGACCATATCCTTTTCTTGAAGGTCTTTCGTAAGCTCTGCTCAACATCCTTTGCTATATCCTCATCCCTTGAGGAGTTCATAACGTCCATAAGCCATGCGATATATCCGCCCTCAAGACTGAGTGCGTTATAACCTTTGCTTCTTAAATCCTCTGCCACGTCTACGCTGAATTTACCTCTGCTGCAGCAAATGACAAGTGTCTTAGTCTTATCTATTCGCTCATCATCTGCTATCTTATCCTTGTCGACAGCTATTGCGTCTGGTATGCTTCCGTGTGAAATTTCAACCTCATCTCTGATATCGATAATCTGATATGTGTCTGGGTTTAAGTCCTTTAGCTCATTTATTGTGATACTCATATATATAAATCTCCATAAATAAAAATCTTTTTGCAAAATATTATATATGATTTTAAACAAGGCTTCAAGCTTTACTGATTGCGAAATCTTAGCTTACTTGGTATAATCGGTATATATTTTACATGATGCCTAAAAGCATATTCACAGGAGGAGCGTATGAATTTTTTAGAAGAGCGTATTATAAAGGATGGAATAGTAAAAGAAGGTAATGTCCTTAAGGTTGACAGCTTCTTGAATCATCAGATGGATATAGAATTATTTGACAAAATTGGAGAGGAATTTAAACGCCGCTTTTCTGATTGTAACATAAATAAAATATTAACCATAGAGGCTTCTGGAATTGGAATAGCCTGCATGGTTGCAAGACATTTTGATGTGCCAGTTGTATTTGCCAAGAAATCTAAGAGCATTAATATAGAGGGTGATGTATTCGTTGCTGAGGTAGAGTCATTTACACATAAGTGTAAGAATCAGGTTATCGTATCAAAAAAATTCCTTGGACCAGATGACAGGGTACTTATAATAGATGATTTCCTTGCAAATGGATGTGCTCTTCAGGGACTTATATCTATAGTTTCATCTGCCGGAGCGAAGGTAGAGGGAATAGGAATCGTTATAGAGAAGGGTTTCCAGTCAGGAGGACAGGTCATAAGGAATCTTGGTTATCATTTGGAGTCACTTGCTATAGTTGATAGTATGGATGCAGCTACCGGACATATAGAATTCCGTTCGTAGCTAGGGAAGGGGTATATATGAAGGAGATTTATTTACCTGCCACAGACAGGAAAAACAAGCTCCATGTGGTTATATGGGAGCCTGATACGGATATTCGTGCCATAGTTCAGATATCACATGGAATGATAGAATATGTTACGAGATATGATGAATTCGCAGAGTTCCTTAATAAACATGGAATACTTGTCATAGGAAATGACCATTTGGGGCATGGTCTTACTGCTTCAGGGGATGATGACCTTGGATATTTCTGCGAGAACAATATGAGTAGAAATGTAGTTGCAGATTTACATCGTGTAACTATATATGCGAAGAAACATTATGGTAATGGGATTCCTTATGTTTTATTCGGACACAGCATGGGCTCATTTATGGCAAGACGCTACATGATGACTTATGGAAATGAGCTGGATGGAATTATATTGGCAGGCACAGGCAGACAGTCGTGGCTAAAGCTTGCTGTGGGAATGTTAAGTGTTGGCATTATAGGTGCAGTGAAAGGGGACAGACACAGAACAACATTTTTGCGAAAGGCAGCATTTAACAGATATAATTCACATATTGAGAATCCACGTTCAGATAATGACTGGATATCTAAGGATATGGAGCGTGTTGATAAATACAACGCTGACAAGTACTGCACATTTTTATTTACGGTTAATGGATATAAGACATTGCTTGAGACGTTGGCATTTATTCAGAATCCTAGACATATAAAGCATATTCCTAAGAAGCTGCCGATTCTTATGATATCAGGGGATGAGGATCCGGTTGGCAATTACGGCAAGGGTGTAAAACAGGTTTACAGAACATATAAGAGGGCTGGAATCAGGAATATCAAGGTAAGGCTTTATAAGGATGACAGACATGAGCTTATAAATGAGATTGATAGAGTACGTGTATTCAATGATGTACTCAAGTGGATTGATTTATATATTGTCTAAGATACAAAAAAGAAACATGTGCATTTTATAATCTGCTTGTTCCTGTTTGCAGGAAATATGTATATATATATATCATTTGTGGGGAATTGAGATATGGCATATCAAAAGGCTGTATATTTTTTAATGTTTTTACCAGTTGCTTTGCTGGTGTACCAATTAGCACCTAGAAAAATACGTCCAGGGGTTTTACTTATATTTAATTATATATTCTTTTATCTTATAAGTGGCAAGCTGATTGCCTTTCTTTTTGGTGCAACGATACTCGTATATTGCATAGGATTGTTTCTTGGATATTTGAAAAGTCGATGTGCTGTTAAGTGTAAGGTCACAGACATTTCAAGAGATGAGAAGAAACTAATAAAAAAACGTTATAAGAGATATGAGAGGATTGTTCTTACTATGGGAATAATTCTTCTTATTGGCGTGCTTGTTTCTGTAAAATATATTGGATTATTAACAAAATATGCACCTATCGGAATATCATTTTATACATTAAGTGCAATTAGCTATGTTGTTGATGTTTATTGGGACAAGATAAAGGCATGCAAAAATATATTAAATGTTACACTTTTTTAAGCTTCTTTCCACAGCTTATGGAGGGACCGATATGTTTTTTCAGTGATACAGGTGATTCCCTGGCAAGTGGAGAACCGCTTAAGCTAGATAATATTTCTTATGGATATACCAGAATAATATGGGGATTAGTTAAGAAACTTGTCATAGCCGACAGACTGTATCCTGCCGTAGCTGTACTATATGATAATTATACAAGTTATAGTGGAGTTATGATTATCGCTGCCGCTGTAGCATATACGATACAACTATATATGGAGTTTTCGGGTTGTATGGATATCGTTATAGGAAGTGGAAGGATGTTTGGCGTCGTTATGCCAGAGAATTTTAATCATCCATTTGTATCTAAGAGTGCCTCTGAGTTTTGGCGCAGATGGCATATAACATTGGGAAGGTGGCTTAAGACTTATATATTTTACCCTATATCCATGTCAGGTCTGGTGAAAAAATGGAATAAATATGCCAAGGTACATACAGGAAAATACGTAGAAAAGATAGTAGTATCAGCGATAGCACTTCTTCCGGTATGGGTATGCAACGGACTTTGGCATGGACCACAGCTTAATTATCTGTTTTACGGATGCTATTATTTTGTGATTATAATGCTTGAAATAATTCTTGAGCCGGCTGTACAAAAATTCACAGCTTTGTGTCATATAGATGATAAATCTACGGCATGGCAATGTGTCAGAGTGGCGAAAACATGGGTGATTATTTTTACAGGTGAAATGTTCTTTAGAGCTTACAGTGTAGGAATGGGTATATCTATGTTTGTGTCTATATTCCATAACTTTGCTATTGACAGCTTGTGGAATGGAGCACTCCTTAAGCTTGGATTAAGCCTGCCTGAGATAATTGTAATACTGTTTAGCTGCATAATTGTAGGTATAGGAGAGCATTTCAAGGAGGCAAAGCTTAGCGTTCCTGTGAAATGGGTTATATATGTTGAACTTATTATGCTTATAGTTATATTTGGTGCATACGGTCCCGGATATCAGGAGGTGGATTTGATATATGCAGGCTTCTAAGATTATCCATATAATTACATTTTTGGTGGTGGTATTAACTATATTTGCTATTACATCAGAGCTTTTTAATCCTGTACGGCTTGGACTTACAGATCAGGTGGCAGAGAGAGACATATATATGACAGAACTCCTTGCAGAACAGGAGAACACTGTAGATGTTGTTGTCGTTGGAGATAGTGAGAGCTACACTTTCTTATCGCCAATGACTTTATGGGAGAAAAACGGTATAAATGTGTATCTTGGAGGTCAGTCAGGACAGAAGCTTGTTGAGACCTATTATGGACTTAAGGACATCCTAAAAAAACAATCTCCGAAGCTGATTATTCTGGAGACAAATGTATGCTTCAATGAGCTAAGTAAATTCGCCGAGGCAAGATGTATAGCAGATGAACTGGTTTACTATTATTTCCCTGTATTTAAATATCACGGAATCTGGAGAGGGATTGCAGGAGACAGGCATGTTGTTCCTGTGAACTACAATGGTTTCCAGATTAGAAACACGGTTGCTGCTTATACCGGAGGTGCATATATGAGCGATACGGCGGAGAAAAGACCGATTTCATCTGTGAACAGATATTATATGAATAAGATTGTAAAGCTGTGCGAGGAAAATGATATTAAGCTAATGCTTGTAAGCTCACCTTCGCCGCTTAACTATAATATGCAGATACATAACGCGCTTTCCGCTTATGCTTCTGAGCACAATATAGATTATCTTGATATGAACCTTATTACAGACGATATAGGAATAAACTGGGAGACAGATACACTTGATGCAGGAGACCATCTTAATCTGTCAGGTGCACTTAAGGTGAGTGAATATATGTCAACATATCTGGATGCAAATTATGATTTGCCGGACCACAGAAACGATGCCGGGTATAATTATATGAATAAGCGCATGGAGTCGTTTCTTAAAGAAATCTTAATATTTTGAATGGTTTTATCTTAATAATTAGGTTGCTATAATGAAAAACATATCAGAGATGGCAACAGGATGTGAGGTATAATATGAAAAATGTACTTGAATATTTGGAGAATACAGCCAGAATATATCCAGACAAACGTGCTGCGATAGATGATAAGAAAGCCTGCTCATACAGCGAGCTTTTGGAATCGGCAAGAAACATAGGAAGCTATATAGCAGGTATGACAACAGCCAGATGTCCGGTCTGTGTGATGCTTGATAAGAGTGTTGATGTGTTAAAAACATTTATGGGTACAGTATACGCAGGCTGTTTTTACACACTTATAGATCCTTCGTTTCCTGATGAGAGAATTGATAAGATGCTTGACGTTCTTAAAGCTGAAATAGTTATAACTGACGCTGACAAAAGTGACAGACTTATAGGACTTGGATATACAGGAGCTATTTTGGATATAGATAAGCTGCTTAATATAGGACAGGCTGATGACGAAAGACTTTTGGCAATAAGAAATGAGATGGTCGATACAGATCCGCTGTACTGTAATTTTACTTCGGGTTCAACCGGAGTGCCTAAGGGAGTTTTAGTATGTCACAGGTCGGTGATAGATTTTATAGATTGCTTTACTGAGCTTTTTGATATTACAAATGAGGATGTCATAGGAAATCAGGCACCATTTGACTTTGATGTGTCGGTTAAGGATATATACAGTGCGATTAAGACCGGAGCAACTATCATAATTATACCTAAACAGAAATTTATGTTTCCTAATGCGGTGGTGGATATGCTTGAGGAAAACAATGTGACAACTCTTATATGGGCTGTATCTGCACTGTGCCTGTTAAATAGATTGCATGGGCTTAAGTATAAAGTACCAGCACATATAAATAAGATTTTATTCAGCGGTGAGGCTATGCCTGTGAAGCAGTTAAATGCATGGAAATCCTATTACCCTGACGCAATGTTCGTTAATCTGTATGGACCTACAGAGATTACCTGCAACTGTACATATTACATTGTTGACAGAGAGTACGGAGATGATGATAAGCTACCTATGGGCAATGCATTTCCGAATGAGAGGGTATTCCTTTTAGATGAAAATGATAATGAGATTAAGCCTGATATGGCAAATGTCAGAGGTGAGATTTGCGTGGCAGGAACTTCGCTTGCACTTGGCTATTATAACAATGCTGAGATGACAAAGAGGGCATTTGTACAAAATCCGTTAAATAAAAGCTTTAATGAAATAATCTACAGAACAGGTGACCTTGCCTGCTATGACGAAGAGGGAAGGCTAAGCTTTGCAGGAAGAAAGGATTTTCAGATTAAGCACATGGGACACAGGATTGAGCTTGAGGAGATAGAACGTGAGCTTATGTCTGTGTCTGTAGTATGCCAGGCATGCTGCTTTTATGATGAAAGGAAGAATAAGGTTGTTGCATATTATGTTGGAGACGAGAACAAGAAAAAGATAATAGATGAGATGAAAACTAAAGTTCCTGAATATATGGTACCTAACGTATTTGTAAATGTTGCGGAGCTGCCTGTGAACAAAAATGGAAAGACTGACAGAAAGCTCCTTAAAGAGCAGTATGAGGGGAGGGCATAAGATGAATATAGAAGAGATGAAGAAGATATCAAAAAATTATGACACCCCTCTCTATGTATTTGACATAAGTATGGTGAAGAAACGGGTAGAGCTTATAAGGGATATGCTTCCCGCACAGACTAAGCTTTGCTATGCTGTAAAAGCCAATCCATTTTTAATTCCATACATATATAGGCTTGTGGACAGGCTTGAGGTCTGCTCACCGGGAGAATATGAGATATGTATAAGAAATAATGTACCGCCCGATATGATAGTGGTTTCAGGTGTGAGCAAAACCTATGATCAGATGAAAAGAGTATTTTCATATAGTCAGGGAAGGGGACATTATACAGTTGAGTCAAAGGAGAATTACAAGGTTTTAAAGAAATGTGCTGATGAGTCAGGTGTAAAAATAAATGTACTTTTAAGACTTTCCGCAAATAATCAGTTTGGAATGGATGAGGAGACCTTTTGCGAGGTTTTAAAACAGATTATTCAGGATGATAATATGGAGCTTTCGGGAATACATTATTATGCCGGAACGCAGAAAAAAGCTAAGAAGTTTTTGAGTGAGCTTGATTATCTTGAACAGTTTGCCAAGGGCCTGTCAGATGAATATGGTATAGAGATTGCTGAGCTTGAGTATGGACCGGGACTTATGGTTTCATATTTTGCAAATGAGACAGATAAGGCTAAGGATGAGGCAAAGCCTGATGAACAGCTTTGTATATTATCAGAGCGGCTCAGGTTATTAGATGGATATGATTTTTTCACGATAGAGCTTGGAAGATTTTTAGTGTCGGAATGTGGATATTATTTCACGCATATAACAGATGTTAAGCAGACAGGAGACACCGGATATCTGATTGTTGACGGGGGAATACATCAGCTTAATTATTATGGCTGGATGATGGGAATGAAGCAGCCATATGTGAAGCAGCCGCATAAAAGAGAGGGGGTAGGTTACGGTAAATGGACCATATGTGGCTCGCTGTGTACCGTAAATGATGTGTTGGCAAGAGATGTAGACTTAAGTGAACCAGTCATAGGAGATGTGCTTGTATTTGAAAAATGTGGAGCATATTCAGTAACAGAGGGAATGGCATTATTTTTAAGCAGGGAGCTTCCTCAGATTCTCGTTATAGATGATGATAGGAAGATAACAAAGCTTAGAGGAATAATACAGACAAATATATTAAATTCAGAAATGGAGGAGTAACAATGGAACAGTTATTAGAGATATTAGAGGAGATTGCACCGGGAGAGGATTATGAGAATTGCACAACACTTATAGATGACCACATCTTAGATTCATTTGCGATATTATCGCTTGTATCTGAGATAGAGGATACATTTGATGTTGAAATATCACCTGCATTGCTTGTACCTGAGAATTTTAATTCAGCAGCCAAGCTGTGGGAGATGATATGCCGTCTGAAGGGAGAATGATAACGTGTCATATCATTTGCTTACATACAGTGTCTTATTTTTGCCGATAGTGATACTGCTATATCAGTTAGCACCCGCAAAGGCGAGGTGGGTGGTTATGCTTGCGGCAGATTATACCTTTTTCTGGCTGATAAGCGGTAAGCTTATTGTGTGGCTTCTTGCAGCAACACTTGTAACTTATGTCACAGGACTAATGCTTGAGAGATTTGGAAGGAAAAGATACATAGTGCTGACAGGTGTTATGATTAATCTTTTTCTTTTGATTGCCCTTAAATATATAGGTGTGTTTGGGTTATCCTTTGTTGCACCTATAGGAATATCATACTACACCTTACAGGCAATAGCCTATATGACGGATGTATACAGAGGCACGATAAAGGCAGAGAGAAAAATTGCTAAGATAGCTCTTTATTTAAGCTTCTTCCCACAGATAATGGAAGGCCCTATAAGCAGATTTTCAGAGACAGCGGAAAGCCTTTATGCGGGAAGTGATATCTCTTTTGAAAATTTGGTTTATGGGTATCAGAGAATAATATGGGGACTATTTAAAAAGATGCTTATTGCTGACAGACTTGCCCCTCTTGTGTCAAAGGTATTTTCACATAGTGACAATTATGATGGCTCAGCAATATGTCTTGCAATGCTATGTTATACCATGCAGCTTTACATGGAGTTTTCCGGATGTATGGATATTGTGATGGGCAGCGGAGAAATATTTGGAGTTAAGCTGCCTGAGAATTTCAGACAACCGTTTTTTGCCAAAAATGCGGGGGACTTCTGGCACAGATGGCATATTACACTTGGAACATGGCTTAAGGATTATGTCTTTTATCCGATATCCTTAGCTAAGCCGGTGAAGAAGCTTGCCAAGAAGGTTAAGCTTAAGGCTGGAATAGGAGTGAGTAAGTTTGTAGCACCTACCATAGCGCTATTTTTTGTTTGGATAACTAATGGTCTGTGGCATGGTCCTAAGGAGACATATATATTCTACGGAATGTATTATTTTGTCCTTATTTTTATAGAGAATATAACAGAAACTCCACTTAAGAAGCTTAAGGCACGAATTAATATAAAAGAAGAATCAACAGGCTACAGAATTTTTACATTTATGAAATTATTCCTTATCGTAAACGTCGGTGAATTATTCTTCCGGTCAGACAGCGTAAAAGCAGGCGTAAGTATGATAAGGAGTATGGTTACAGATTTTCATATAACACGACTTACAGATATAACGCTTGGCGTTGATATATACGATATGCTTCTTGCTGCTATATGTATAATTCTTGTATTTGCAGTTGATGTGATACATGAGAGAGGTGTATCAATAAGAGAAAAATTAGCGGGTATGAGGCTTCCTGTACGCTGGGGCGTGTGGTATGCCGTGATACTTATGATAGTAATATTTGGTGCATATGGAGCAGGATATACTATGGTTGATATGATTTATGCTGCGTATTAATCGGGCAGAATAATAAAAAGGGGAATCCTGATATGAAAGACAAAAGAGAATTTTATAAGAGAATAATTAGCTGTGTTGGATTTATGGCTGGTCTTATCGTGATACTTATGGTGTTGTCCTTCGTATTTGTGAGAAGTGATGGTGCAGAAATATATGATGGAGTATCAATTAGAAATAAAGACCATGAGATTAAATCAGAACCTGATAACAGTATAGATGTTTTGTTCTTAGGAGACAGTGAGTGCTACTCCAGCTTCAATCCAATTGAGCTCCTTGATATTACAGGGAGAACCTCATATGTATGTGGAACATCTGCACAGAGGATATGCGATACATATGCAATACTTAACAATGCATTTGCGACACAGTCACCTGAGGTTGTTGTACTTGAAACCAACTGTCTATATAGAAGGACAAAGACAGATGACAGCACCAATGACAGTGTTATGAACGCCTGTATAAAGGCACTTCCTGTATTTGCAAATCATTCAGATTGGAAAAATGTTGCTGCAAAGCTTATCCCAAGCTATGGCAATAAGAAGGACTTAGAGAACAGAGGCTTTGTAACCAGATATGGCATAAAGCCATATGAGGGCGGAGCTTATATGCATAAGACAGATGATGTAGATGATATAGATGAGAATACACTTAAATACCTTTCGCTTATATATAATTTGTGTGAGAAAAATGGCACAAGACTTTTGCTGGTGAGTGTTCCATCTCCTAAGAACTGGAGCTATGAGAAGCATAACGGAGTAAATGAGTGGGCAACTGCACATAGTGTTAGTTATTTGGATTTGAATCTTGTGGCAGATGTCGGTATAGACTGGATGACTGACACCAAGGATGGCGGGGATCACCTTAATGCAACAGGAGCAGGTAAGGTTACGGGTTATCTTGGTGAATGGTTCGTCAAGAATTTATAATATTATGCTTGAGGATTAATAAGGGTAAATTCATTTTTGTGGAAGATTATCAATCCCTCATCCCTCATTTTTCCAAGCTCATTTGACAAGGCACTGCGTTCCACATTCAGATAGTTTGCCATCTGCTGGCGGTTAAATGGTATCTGGAACGTGGTGCTGTTATTTATTACAGCCTGAGCAGAAAGATAGGTGAACACACGCTCTCTTATAGTCTTTGCTGAGGTACAGAAGATTCTGGTTGAGAGAGTGAGATTTTTCTTAACGCATATAGTAAGAAGATTTTTTAAAACCTTGGAGTGCCACGATTTACTTATATTTGTCTCATTGTTTATAAAATCAAGCTTAAGAAAGAATATATCGCAGGGCTCTGCAGCAATAACATCAACCATCATTGGCTCACCTGACAGTGCATAGGTTTCTGCAAATACATGTCCTTTTGGGACATTGCTTATTATGGTTTCATTTCCCCACACATCTATATTTTCTATATTCACACTTCCTTTTATGATAAAGCAGAGTTCATTTACGATATCGCCTGCATGAAATAATATGGAATGTTTGTCATAGTGTTTAGTTATGGTATTTGTGCATGATTTTATGTCATTTAATTCAGCCTCAGATAAATTTTTAAAAATAATTAAATCAGATAGCATATATTTCTCCTTTATGTTGTTAAAACAACATAATGCATAATGGAATTATAGTATATTCAATATGAAAATACAATATACGTTAAATTACAATATAACTATGGAGGAGATTATAATGGTTAGAAGAATAATTCATATAGACGAGGACAAGTGCAATGGTTGTGGAGCCTGTGCAAATGCCTGCCATGAGGGTGCGATTGGAATGGTAAATGGAAAGGCGAAGCTTCTTAGAGATGATTATTGCGATGGCTTGGGAGACTGCCTTCCAACCTGCCCTACCGGAGCTATCACATTTGTGGAGCGTGAGGCAGCAGAATATAATGAGCAGGCAGTTCTTGAGAACATGAAGAAGAAAAAAGCTATGCAGGGTGGTAATACAGCTCATGCAGCATTTTCGGGTTGTCCGGGACAGAGAATGAAGCAGTTTAACAGAGCTGGTGAAGAGTCACACCCTGATACAGAGGCGGTAAGTGAAAAGCCGGCAGCAAAGCAGCAATCACAGCTTGGTCAGTGGCCTTGTCAGATAAAGCTTGTCCCTGTAAATGCCCCTTACTTTGCTGGCGCTAAGCTTCTTATTGCCGCAGACTGTACAGCTTATGCATATGCTAATGTTCACGAAGAATTTATGAAGGGGAAGATTACAATTATAGGATGCCCTAAGTTAGATGATGTAGATTATAGTGAGAAGCTTACACAGATTATAGCTAATAATGACATTAAGAGTGTTACCGTACTTCGCATGGAGGTTCCTTGTTGTGGCGGACTTGAACATGCGGCTATAACAGCATTAAAGAACAGTGGTAAGTTTATTCCATGGCAGGTTGTCACATTTTCTATAGATGGAAGGATATTGGAGTAGATATATAATAAAGCCTGTGATATTATAAATAAAATACATTTTTGGGGGAATGGTATGAAATATATTTCTTATAAAATTGCGTTATCGTGTATTCTAATAATACTTACAGGCTGTAGTAAGGATAAATCCAATAAGATTGATAATTCTTCTGATTACAATACAGAAATAACAACTGATGCAGAGCTTCCTGTTGATACAGAGGATTATAATGATTTGTATGACGGAAGTTTTGCATCTCTTGAGTATGATGAGGAGTTTGAGGATATTTATAACAAAATAGAGGGTGAGTGGCTGTCTGAGGATGAATTATCATGTTTAACTATCTCTTATGATGGCGAAAATTATATTTATTCAAGATATCTGGTAAGTGAAAATAATGGATTGGGTGAAGATACTCAGAGTATATATTCCTTAAAATACGAAAAAGATGAAAGTGATGATAATCAGGATAATGAAGAGGTCATAGTTATGAAGTGTAATTCTGATATAATGCAGGCTATGACTAAATTGTTTATTGATGATGGCAATTATATAAGAATTTGTGATGGTAATGGTACCTCAACATATTATTACCATTATGAAAGAACTGTTAATGAAGATTTTACAGCGAAAAATTATATTGAGGCTGCAAATATTGCTTTTGATTTGGGAGATGCCTTAAAAGGTTATAGCTTTGATTTTGACACTCTGCGTGATACTGCTGTCAATATGATGGTGGAACAAAATATATCATATGGAAATAGCGTGCAAATTGCTGAAGAAAATGAGAATGGGTTAGTTTTAGAAGTACAATGTGCTGTTTTAAAAGATGAAAATCAATATAGTTCTGAGGATGTATATATGACACTAACTATTGATTGGACGGGTAAGTTTATATCTTTAGCAGTAGATGATTAGATAATTAATGGGCGGGGAAATAACATGATTAATGGAAGAAAGGTTGCAGAGGTAGACTATAATTCAGAGGCGGAAGATATACTGTTTGTTCTTCAAGAGGAATTTGGAAATGAAGTGCCGGAACTTTACTCAGAAAACCTTAAGGAGCTTGCAGAAAATTATAAGCAGGAGCAGACCGAGGACATCCTCAAAGCATTTGGACAGGAAATGACGATAGACCACATAATGCTTTATGCAATAGATGAGGATAGTGATGCTTATGTGCTTACGCTTGTTCCGGAGGGCGAGGCGACTGCCTTTGAGCAGGATATGAAGAACATTAAAAGGAAGGTGCGTCAGCTTAAACAGCCTAGAAAAAAAGCTGGCAGTGCAGCGAAGAGAATAGATTTCAGTAAGCGACTGTCATGTAAGATATGTAAGCTTCCGGAAGGAATGAGGATGCATTACGGTATCTGTGTAGAAGGTCTCTGTGGGGCAGATAATATAGATTCCCAAAATGAAGAGGACATGTGTACCTGCCTTTTGTCACTAGAGCCGGAGCCACATATAGTACATACAACCTCCAAGAGATTAGATGACCTTAGCGGGGAAAATGGAAGATATGCAGCTATCTATCTGAATTCACAGAAAAATGAGCAGGGCATATTGATAGACAAAGCCAGTTACATTGCTGTTGGAGATAGCCTTGATAATATAGATGAGTGGAGAATTATTTATAAGGATGAGGAAGGTTTTATGGAAACCTGTTTCTGGTTTGGAGATGATCTGTTCCTCGCAGGCAGAAATAAGGCAGCGGTAATAAAAAATGCAATGCAAGGTGGATGTAAGCTTGAGTTTATATTGAAGCGAAAAGAGAGCGAGCTTACATTTTCAAAGTTTTTTGTGGTAAATGGTAAATTATATCTCTATATGCAGGGGATGTTTTATCGTTGGAACAAGAAGAAGTTTTTATCTAAAGAGGGCTTTAATACAGTTGTATACAAAATAAAGACTAAAACTGTGGGACAAATTGTTTACGTTGGCAATAATGAGATAGCATTTGTTGAGAGAAATTTTTCAAGACCTAGGAGCACAGAAATCCTGATGATGGATATCACGCTTCTTAATATGGAAACAGGTAACATCAGAAAGATTTCATGTCCAGATGGTGGTGTTAAATCTATTGAGGAGGGCAAATTAATAGTCCTCTGCAGCAGACATGATGTTGTGAAAAACAAAAAGGACTTACCTATATTAATAAATATCGATATAGAAAGTGGAGAGCGTAAAACTCTGGCATATGGAAAAATGGGAAGCGAGGAGATTATTGACGTATTTAAAACACCGAGTGGGCGTATAGTATTTCGTACATATGAAGGTGATAGGATATATTATCCGGAGAAGCTTGATGAGCTTATGTTTTAGAGACAAAAGGAATTAATAATTATCTTCAAAAAATTATGATGGTACTTATAAGCCGGTATCCTAATATATCGCTCAGGAGTAAGACCAGAGATGTTTAACTTGTGACCCACGGGCAATAAGTTAGAAGGTGAATATAAAAGAGATTATTAATGTTATTTTATATTATATAAAAAGTACAAATGTAGTAAAAATATATTGACTAATTAATATAATTATGCTAACATACGCTCAAAGCATATTTTCATCTTATGTGTTTTGCGTTATATGGCAAGACAGCTCATATTGATTAATAATTCTAAAAATCTTGAAAATTCATGCTTTTAAAATTCACAATAAAAATTTAAAAGCAGGAGTT
>Ga0129311_1001385_pt1 | contig 17236 bp, 16 predicted proteins | sample Go1ome_FD_94435 | JGI IMG/M metagenome (GOLD analysis project Ga0129311, IMG submission 94435) | Western lowland gorrila individual fecal microbial communities from Wisconsin, USA - Go1022B metagenome | ecosystem: Host-associated > Mammals > Digestive system > Large intestine > Fecal | place... | reverse complement strand
TCCCATGGTCTTTCCGTCCCGGAGGATCGTCATGCGGTTGCAGAGTGCCTTGACTTCGTTTAATTTGTGGGAGATAAAGATGATCGTGTGGCCGTTTTCTCTTAAAAGTTTTAACTGTTCAAATAATTCTTCTGTTTCCTGTGGTGTCAGCACGGCTGTCGGCTCGTCCAGGATCAGAATATGGGCACCCCGGTAAAGTGCCTTTAAGATCTCAAGCTTCTGACGCATGGCAAGAGAAATGTCCTCGACTTTTTCCTTCGCCTCTACCTTCAGATTGTATTTGTCGGAAAGCTCCGTGGTGATCCTCACCGCCTCTTTCCGGTCTACTTTAAATACAGTTCCTGTCTCCGCGCCGAGAATCAGGTTCTCCGCAACAGTCATGGACGGAACCTGCATAAAATGCTGGTGTACCATGCCGAGTCCGGCCGCGATCGCATCGCTGGATGATGAGAAGTGTACTTCTTTTCCATCCACGAAGATCTGGCCTTCCGTCGGTGCCAGCATGCCAAACAGCATCTTCATCAAAGTGGATTTTCCCGCGCCGTTTTCGCCGACGAGGGCATGGATCTCACCTTTTCTGATCTGCAGATTGACATTATGGTTTGCCACAACGCCGCCCGGATAGACTTTTGTGATGTTCCGGGCCTCTAAAATGATCTTCTGCTCCATTGTTTCCTCCAAGTAAGGCATCTTTGTCTGCCTGTAAAACTGGTTTTTGTTCATAACTGCCTGAGTCGCAAATATATTGCAAATGCGGACATTGGACTGCGCCCGCGTAAATGTAAAAATCTCCTGCGATTCGCGGATAGATACGGGGCGATGGACGCCCCATTCCCCAGAGTTTCCGGGGACCAGACGATTCCAACGTATCCTATATCTCTCCGCATGAATACAGGAGACATATACTCGCTACCCCGACATGCCTCTTCTTGTTTTCATTGGCATGAAAACAAGAAGCTATGGGCGTTGCCCATATACCAGCCCGATCGTAAAAAGGCTTATGCAAGCAAGCTTGCAACACCTTTCTACGATCGATCTGGTGCATGTCTCAACTGGAGATGGGGTTTACTGAGCTCCGTTGATGATTCCCTTCAGAGTTGCCTCATCCATACCATAAGCGGAATCAACGGTAACCTCGCCTGCGAGCAGCTTCTCTTTTGCATCCTCAACAGCCTTCTTCGCATCATCGGAAACAACAGACTGGTAAATGTCGTTGTCAGCAAGACCTACAACGCCGTCCTCGATGCCGAGGATCTGGTACTCACCGTACGGAAGTGTTCCGTCAACTGCCTTCTCAACTGCATTGTAGATGCTGTCGCCAACGCCCTTGATTGCGGAAGAGATGATGAAGTTTGCCTCATCCTTGCCCTCGTAAGCAAGTGCCTGGTCAGAGTCAACGCCGATGCAGTACTTCTTGCTTTCTGCAGCTGCCTCGATAACACCTACGGAAGCCGGACCTGCTGCTACGAATACAACGTCAGCGCCGTTGGAGTACTGAGTGATCGCAAGCTCTTTTGCTGTTGCGGAGTCAACATAGGAACCAACGTAGGAAACAAGTACCTTCACATCCGGATCTACGAACTGAGCGCCCTCGATGAAGCCGACTGCAGAGTCATTGATAACGGCTGCTGTGTCCTTTGCGCCTACGAAACCGATGACGTTGTCCTCGTTTGCGTATTCCATATCAGACTTTGTAGCACTTGCTGCAAGAACGCCTGCAAGGAATGCACCCTCGTTCTGCTTGTAGCTCATGGAGTATACATTGCTTAAGTCGCCGATCGTATAGTCAACATCCGTATCGAAGATGATGAACTTCTTCTCCGGGAACTCCTGAGCAACCTTCTCTGTGATCTCCTTCATGTCCCAGAGACCAGTGATAATAAGGTCTGCATCGGACTCACAAGCGTCTAACATGGAACCTTCGAACTTTGTTTTGTCGCTGCCCATCTCGACCATGTTTACTTCAACCTTGTCGCCAAGCTCAGCCTCAAGCTTTTCCATACCAGCCTGTGCGGAGTCGTTGAATGCCTTATCGCCAAAGGAACCGGTAACAAGAAGTGTTACTTTTAACTTCTCGCCATTTGTCTCAGCCTTTGCTGCCTCTGCAGTTGTCTCAGCTGCTGCTGCGGTTGTCTCGCCTGCTGCTGCGGTTGTCTCGGTCTTGCTCTCGCTTGCGCATCCGAACAGCATGGAAGCTGCCATCGCCATTGCAAGTGTGCTGCATAAGAATTTCTTTTTCATAATTAGTTGTTCTCCTTTTCGTAAAAAGTTGATTTATTCAAACTATCCAGAGTTTCCAGATAATTTTTCTTGTTCATCACCGGCTTAAACGCCTCTTTAATCTTCCACGCGGACGCACCGCCGTCGGATAAGAGATCTGCCACGGTATCTGCAAAATAATGAGCCGGGACACAGTATGCCTGCTCCGGATCCGCCGTCTTAAAATCTTTTCCGTGGATGCTGCCCTCAAATCCGGCAACACCGATCTCAACGATCGGCCACATAAGGGATAAGTCTCCCATATCTCCGGAAGCGAAGCCGTGGGTTCCCTGGGCGATCATGCTCTCATCGATATAATCTAAAATGTGTTTCTTCACAAGCTCTGTCAGGTTCTCGTCCTGATGGAGCGGGAAATATCCCGGTGTATCCTGGATCTCAAGATCGCAGTTGATGGCAAGAGCGCCGGCGCGGATCGCGCGGGTCACTTTTGCGTTTGTCTCAAAAATCGCCAGAACCGTCTTCGCCCGGACATACATCTCAAGCTGTGTTCTTCCCGGAACCGTATTGACGGACTGACCGCCTTCCGGCACATAGAAATGAACGCGGATCGCATCATCTGCGCGGAAGGTCTCTCTCAGGAAATTGATTCCTGTCATGGCAAGGTTTACCGCGTTGAGCGCGTTCACACCGCCTTCCGGGTTTGCTCCTGCGTGGGACGCTTTACCGGTGAAGATCGCACGCTTCATGATAAAGCCGTTTAAGCTGGAACCGATCTCCGCATGATATTTCGTCATATCGATTCCCATAGCATGGCAGGATAACATGATGTCCACATCATCAAAGACGCCTGTGGCGATCATCTCCTGCTTTCCTGACGGGTGAGAAATCTTTCCTTCCTTAATAAGTCCCTTCCGGTAATCCATATCGCAGAATTCCTCTGCCGGTGTCACGAGAAGTGTGACCTTTCCGCAGAGATCCTTTAACATACCGGAATCTTTAATTGCTAAGAATAAGCTCATCATAACGCCCAGCTGACCGTAGTGGCCGCAGGTATGGGCTGCGCAGCTGTCCTCGCTGGCGTACGGATGTCCGAAGGTCGGAACCGCGTCGAATTCTGTGATCAGGCCGATATTCGGACCCGGCTTTCCGGAATCCAGCACTGCGCGGATTCCCGTGTAAGCGACATCCTCATGTGGGATCCCGGCCTTGTCCAGTGCCTCGATGGCCTTTTTTCTTGTTCTGAACTCCTTAAATCCAAGCTCTGGATGACAGTAAATGTCCTCGCTCATTGCGATGATCTCCGGAAGGATCTGATCTAATGCTTCATGAACTGATTTCATGGTGTTTCCTCCTCCACTATACCTATGCGGGCTGGATGCAGAGCCCTTCACGGCAGTCCGGTCAAAATCTCTCCGCCTTTTTGCTCAACAGGAAGTCTCTTTGAGCTTTCCTGGTTAAACAAAAAAGGTCTGCGGATGCAGACTTTTCTACGGGTTCCAGACAACTAACCTATCAGTATAGTGCAGACAATATCATAACGAGTTTTAGGGGCAAATGTCAAGATTTTTCTATGTTTTTTCGACAGTTTTAGGATTTTGTTCTGTCGGTCGGAATATATATTTGTGCTGCTTATAAATAACCGCGTGTCGTATTAATAAATATTTCGAGTTGTCCTGCCAAGCACCAGCGATCCGCCGGTCAAACTGGCAGCCGGTAACAGCAAACACGCCGGTTCCAAGTGGAACCGGCGCATTATGTTTATTAGGTATATAAGAGGACTTTAGTAGATGATATTTACAAGTCCAGTTGAGCAGATCGGAATAAATGTAAGGATCAGAAGGCAGCCGAATAACAGTGCATAAAACGGCACAGCTTCTTTGATGAAATCCTTTGTGGAACACTTTGTAACACCGCAGGTTACAAACATTAATGTTCCCATCGGCGGTGTGAAAGCACCGATGGCATTTGCGAAAATAAATACCATCGCGAAGTGGATCGGATCGATTCCGTATGCTGTCGCGGCCGGCGCAAATAACGGCACGAGAACGATCATGCTGGCATTTCCTTCTACGAACATGCCGACAAAGATCAGGAAGATATCAACAGCAACGAGGAAAATCCATTTATTATGGATCACAGAAATCATCCACTGGGTAAACATCTGCGGGATCATCTCTTTTGTGAGGATCCAGGAGAATGTAGACGCCGCCGCAACGATCAGCATGATGGATGACGTTGTCATAAGAGTCTCTTTTAAGCCCTGACGAATTTCATTCGGTCCCAACTCTCTGTAGCCGAATCCGAGGACAGCAGCATATACGATTGCAACGGCACCGGCCTCTGTGGCCGTAAATATACCGAGACGAACGCCGCCGATGATGATGATCGGAAGGCATAACGGGAGAATTGCCGGCTTAAAGGATGTCCAGAACATGGATCCTGTCATTTTCTCCTTGCGAAGCGGAAGATATCCGCGCTTCTTGGAGATCTTCGATACCATGAACATCATGGTCGCACAGAGAAGAATTCCCGGTCCGAAACCTGCGATAAACAATTTACCGATGGACACGTTCGCAATACATCCATAAAGGATCAGTCCGATTCCCGGTGGGATCAGCGGAGTGATCATACTGGAGGCTGCGGTAACTACTGTGGAGAATGCACGTCCGATTCCTTTTGCTTCCATCTCCGGAACGAGCATCTTTGCCTCCATCGCCGCATCCGCAAGTGCGGAACCGGAAAGTCCTCCCATCAACGTACTTAATAAGATATTTACCTGGGAAAGTCCGCCGTACATTCTTCCGGTCAGTACGGAGCAGAAGTCCATGATCCGTTTTGTAACGCCCGTGTAGTTCATCAGAACACCGGCACATACGAAGAAGGGAATTGCGAGAAGTGTCACGCTCTCAGATCCGGTGATTGCCTGCTGGGCAAATACCGCCGGATTGATTCCCGGAGTCATGACAAAGTAAATAACAGAAGCTCCAAGTACCGCTACAAAAACCGGAATCTTAAAAAATAACAGCGCAAGGAGAACAATTGCCATAATACCAACTGCTGAGTTCATTTCTTCTCCTCCTTTCCGTCGCCTTTAAATAGTTCCTTCAATTCATAATATTTCTGCTCTGTATAGCTGATCAGCATGAGTACGATGGAGACCGGTGCGATCGCATAGATCGTAGAATACGGAATCATCAGGATCGGGGTCTTTCTGCTTGTACGCAGCATAACAGCGATATAATTCTGGCTTCTGAAGAAGAAGTAGATCAGAACTGCGTATACAACAACAGGGATCAGAAGTTCCACGATTTTTCTCAGGCTCTTTGGCAATGCGTCTACAAGAATTTCAATTGCCACATGGCTCTTTGTACGGAACGCCGCCGGAGCCGCCAGGAATGTGATCCATACCATGCATGCCAGCTGGAGTTCTTCTTCCCAGGTAAACGGATTATTAAAGATGTAACGCATCAGTACGCCGAAAAAGGTCACACAGATCAGGACCAGGAGAACCAATGACGCTACAGCAACTTCGATTTTATCCAGGATATCCAGTATTTTCTTCATTGTCATTCCTCACCATCCTTCGATCATCCGGCAAATCATGTTTTCCGGATCTTTATAAAAGAAATCTCATGGAAGACTGAGACCGCCATGAGATTTCTTTCTGTCACATCCTGCAGTTTACTGGATTGCTGCCTTTACAGTATCATAAAGGCCATCGCTCCATCCAAACTGGGAACCTTTCTCATAGAAGGAAAGGCTTGCTTCTTTCCACTGCGCTCTCTCTTCGTCTGTAAGCTCTGTGAATGTTACGCCTGCATCTTCCAGTTTCTTTCTGTAGTCGTCGTTAGCTGCTTCCTGCTTCTCGTTATTGTAGAGACCAGCTTCTTCACATGTCTTGAATAACAGATCCTGCTGCTCCTGTGTTAAGGTGTTGAGGTAATCTGTTCCGATGCACCATGTTGTGAAGTTTAAGATATGTCCTGTCATAAGGATATTCTTTGTAACTTCCTGGAAGCTCTGTCCGTATAATGTGGAGAGCGGATTCTCAACGCCGTCAAGAGTACCGTTCTGTAATGCGGTATAAACATCGCCCAGAGCCATCGGTACTGCTGTTGCGCCTAATGCGTTGAAGCCTTCTACATAGATCTGGCTGTTTGCAAGACGGATCTTTTTGCCTTTGATGTCTGCCGGTACAACGGCTTTGTCTTTTGTCATTAACTCACGTTCGCCATAGACCCAGTTGGAGCCAAGAACGGTAAGTCCTTTATCCGCAAGCTTGCTGCACTGCTCTTTGTACCAGTCGCTGTCGATCAGTTTCCAAACCTCATCCCAGTTATCAAAGAAGAACGGGCCATAAAGGATACCAAGATCCGGTACGCCGTAGTCTGCGTAGAATGCGCCGTCGGCGATGGTGATGACGTTCTCACCCATGACCATCTGGTCGATCAGTTTACTCTTATTTCCGAGTGCGCTGTTTGCGAATACCTTGAGTTCCATGGTTCCGTTACTCTCTTCTTTTAAGAGTTCAGCCCATTTTTCAACAGCCTGTCCGATCGGCTCTTCTGTTGTATTTTCGAAGCCGATATTGATCGTTACAACATCACCGGATGCTGCCGGCTCTGCTGCTGCGGTTGTATCTTCTGCTTTTGCTTCTGCTGCGGTTGTCTCTGCCGGTGCTGCTGTTGTACTTGTGGATGCGCTGCTGCCACAAGCACTGAGTAACATAGATGCGCATACTGCTGCGGATACGGCTGCCATTGCTTTTTTCTTCATAAGTTTGTTCCTCCCATATTATAAATACATTATTTAAGGTTCCTTGTTAAAACTGAAATTCAGCCTTTACGATCTCCCCATAATTCTTATCCAGATCTTCAAATGCTTCCCCTGCGTGATCTGCAGAATATGTTTTCGAGATGAGTTTTGTGAGATCCACAAATCCTTCACGGACAAGTTTTAAGACTGACCGGAAATCGTCAGAGGTTGCTCCTCGGGATCCGTACATATTTAACTCTTTTCTCTGAACTTCCAGGAAGTTGAAATCTGCATTATGTTTTGCGACACCGATCACAACCATCTTACCGCGGCTTGCAACTGCCTTTACGCAGGCCAGAAAGGTAGACGGGGCACCAACTGCCTCTACGGTCGCGTCAAAACCGTCCCCATTTGTGATCGTCTTAATAAATTCTTCCAGTTTTTCCGGACTGTCATTGACAAATCCGCCATCAAGGCCAAAATCCTCAACTGCTTTCTTTACCTTTTCCTCAGCGATATCCGTGATGTAAGCTTTCGCCCCATAACTCTTTGCCGCTACACCTGCTAGGATTCCGATCGCTCCGGCACCAAAGATCAGTACCTTGTCATCAGGTTTTAACTGCGCTCTGGAGACACCGTGATAGCTGATGCAAAACGGTTCTACGAGAGCCAGTTCCTTCGAATCAATTCCTGTTCCATCAAACAATCGCTCCACCGGCATTGTAAAGTAGTCGCTGAACGCGCCTTCTCTCTGTACGCCCATGGTCTCATTGTGAATGCAGGCATTTACAAATCCGCGTCTGCAAGAATAGCATGTTCCGCAGTTGAAGTACGGGTTTCCGGTTACCAGCATTCCTTTTTTGATTCCATATGGATTCTCGCCAACCTCTACGACTTCCGCTGCAAATTCATGTCCGATAGTTCTCGGATAGCTGACGTATGCGGATTGTCCGCGATAGGAAGCGAGATCACTTCCGCAGATACCGCCGCAAACCATTTTTAACAGTGCCTCTCCCTGCTTCGGGACCGGAACCTCTCTTTCTGCTGTGACAGCTTTCCAGGGTTCCGGAATGACGATTGCTCTCATTTTAAGATCACCTCTGATTATTTAACTTCTGTCATGAACTCATGTAAGAAGCGGAAGCCCCAGCCTTCACCCTCACGCGGACGGGCGAAACCGTTGTCGATCACCATCGGATTATCGATGATCGCGTCGATCCAGTCGAAGCTCTCTGCGCCGTACGGGTTCGCAACCGTGCAGAGAAGCGGTACATCGTAGTCTTTATAGTAGTGAGGAAGTACCGGGATGTTGTAAGCGTTTGCAAGTGCCGCGCTGTCTCTCCATGCCTCTACACCGCCGAGACGGATCAGATCCGGCTGCCATAAGTCGAGGGCACGTCTTCCAATCAACTCGCGGAGAGCAACTGTGGAGTACTCTCTCTCACCCATTGCAAGGCTGACCTTTGTCTTTGCATGGATCGTTGCGTATCCTTCAAAGTCTGTGTTCACTACCGGCTCCTCAAACCAGAAGATTCCGAGATGCTCTACGTTGCTGATCAGCTTGATTGCGGACGGAACATCCATACCCTGGTTTGCGTCCATCATGATCTTCATATTCGGACCTGTCGCCTCTCTCACGAGGTTTAATCTGCGGATATCTCGCTCCATATCCGGACTTCCTACTTTAATCTTAACTGCAGTAAATCCGCGTTTCTGGTAGTTTACTACCTCGTCAACAAGCTCTTCGTCGCTGTAGCTGATCCATCCGCCGCTTCCGTATACCGGGATCGGTTTTCTGTGGCAGCCAAACATGCGGTAGATCGGCTGTCCCATGGTTCTTGCCCATGCGTCCCACATTGCTACGTTTAATGTAGCGAGTGCCCATCTCTGAAGTCCTACAATTCCGAAGTATTCGCTCTCGATCTCATAGTCTTTCTGGACCTGTGCGGTCTCATACACATGATAATCTCTCTCAAGAACGAATTTCTTCATATCTTTTAAAGCGCCCTCGATTGCGTTTGGACTGTAGTGGAAGCTTAAAAGATATCCCTGTCCGATTACTCCGCCTTTTGTCTCAACCTCAAGAACGTAGAATGCGATCTTGCTGATATCGTGTGTGGAATCTGCGATCGGATGACTCAATTTGCTGACTGCCTGATAGATCCGTATATCTTTGATATATGTATCTTTTTCGTTCATTTTTATGCTCCTCCTGTTATCATTATGTCTGTGTTTGTGCTCTGTGATATATCTATAATCATATTACACCATTTAGTGATATATTTCAATGGCTTTTTATGAATTTTTACTTGCAATTTGTCACAAACTTATATATTCTTATTACAGCACATTTACCAAAAAGGAGGAACATAATGGCAGAAGCATTGACAAATCAGGCGTACGAATATCTGTATCGGAAAATCGTATCCTGTGAATACCTGCCCGGGCAGGAACTTAATGAAAAGCAGCTTTTGGAAGAGACCTCTTTCGGAAGAACTCCGCTCCGCGAAGCATTGCTCATGCTGCAGGCCGAGAATCTTATCGATATTTTTCCGCGAAAAGGAATGCGGATCACTCCTTTTACAGAAAAAAGTATTGATGATCTGTACCAGACCAGAAAGTTGATCGAACCGACGGTCTGTAGGAAATACATCACCATGTATTCCAAGAGCAAGCTATTGGAATTTCTGAAACAGTTCGAGCGGGCGGAAAAGGGTTCCGACTATGATGAATTCCAGATCGATACCTCTTTCCACTCTTATCTGATTGGAATCACCGAGAACAATATTCTCATCAATCTGTATCAATCCGTCATGATCCAGCAGATGAGGCTCGCCGTTTACGCCGCTTTAAATGATGACCAGAACCGTGTCGGAAACTTAGATCAGCATCGTGCAATCATCGATGCGCTCTTAAGGGAGAACGAAGAAGACGTGCAGGATGCAATTGTCCTGCATATCAATCATTCTCTGATCAAATCCTTAAAGATGATGAAAACAGACGACTGATTTTTTGCGCAGCCTACCGTCAATATCTTCTTTGAAGCGTAGGCTGCAAAAAAGGCTGCCAGATCGTGGAATCCTTATTCTATCCAGGTTCCGCGATCCTGCAGCCTTTTTCTTTCTTCTTATTCTCTTAACATTTTTATAGAATACCAAACTTTTTAAATGCGTCCGTCGCGCTCATTCCGCCCTCGATGGCAGCGCGGACTTTCTTTTCTCCAGCCGCCTTTTCCAGTGCTTTTTCGATGCACTCTGTCGCGATTTCCTTTGGAACGATCAATACACCGTCCATATCGCCGAATACAATATCGCCGTCATGGATTGTCACCTGACCGATTTCAATCGTGCAGCGGAAGTCCACCACATTTGTCCGGATCGAAGAATCCTGCGCCCAGCGTCCTCTTGCAAAAACCGGAAAGTTCTGTGCAAGTACCTGCGGCGTATCTCTTGTATAACCGTCAAGGACTGCTCCCACAGCCCCTCTCGTTCTCGCTGTCGCAGTAAGAAGCTCTCCCCAGAGCGCGCTGTTTCCCGCGCCGGTAGCAATATAGATCTCATCCTCCTTCAGCTGATCCAGGGCCTCTGTCAGAAGTCCGAACGGTTTTTTCTGCGCTTCATATACATTATGTTCCAGGATTGTACACGCTCTTCCGGCTAATTTCATGTCATCCTTTAACGGCATGATCTCCGGCGGCAGGAACTGATGATCATAACCCATTGTATCCAGAATATCACCTACTACCGGAGTGTACAGTTTCTCTTTCATGAGCCCAAAAAGCTCTTTGTCATCGGTCCACATACTCATTGTGCATTTTCTCCTTTATTTTTAATATATTATTTGTATTATAGTGCAACTTGTGATATAATTCAATCATAATTTTAGGCAGTGTGATATATCTACAATTCTATCAACCTTTTTTTTCAGGAGAATGGCTATGATTATTACAAAATTTGAGACATGGTGGGTAACTCGCGACAAGTGTCTGTTCGATGAGAAGCGCCAGGGCGGAGCAAAAATGGGCTGGGATGTTTTCGCAATTAAGCTGACTGCCGATGACGGCACAGAGGGAATCGCAACCTGCATGGCTGCCCGCAGCGGCGGCGTCACCGAGAGCTATCTTCATGACAGCATCGCTCCGATCCTGCTCGGGCGCGATCCCCATGACCGGGAAGCAATCTTCTATGAGTTATGGAATGTGGACCGCCACGAGGCGTTCTTCCCAGTATTCCTCCCGGGACCGGTGGATGTAGCACTCTGGGATATGTGTTCGAAGGCTGCCGGTCTTCCGCTTTACAAGTATATCGGCGCTTACCGCACCAAACTTCCGGTGTACGCCAGCGGAAATTTCCATGCTACTGTACAGGAATATGTCGACGAAGCTCTCTACTATAAGAGCAAAGGAATTTTAGGATACAAGGCTCATCCGGGCGGACCTGTTGAATTCGATATGAAGGTTCATGAGGCTGTACGGGAGGCTGTAGGACCGGATTACACACTGATGAGTGATCCGGTAGGCGAATATACCTTAGATGATGCGGTACGCGTCGCAAGACAGTTAGAGCGCCTTGGATATGAATGGTTCGAGGAGCCGTTCCGTGACTTTGAGCTCTACAAATACACAGAGCTCTGCAAGACCGTCGATATCCCGATCGCGGCTACGGAGACCACCCGCGGCTGCCACTGGGGAGTTGCACAGAGTGTTGCACAGCATGCGGCTGATATCGTCCGCGCGGATGTGAGCTGGAAAGATGGTGTCACCGGCACATTAAAGATCGCCCATATGGCTGACAGCTTCGGATTAAACTGCGAGATCCATACCACGACCATGAACTACATGGATCTTGCCAATGTCCATGTAAGCTGCAGCATCAGAAACTGCAAATATTTCGAGTACTTCGTTCCGGAGGACAACTACAGACTTCCGATGAAAGGAGATCTCCCGATCAAGGACGGATATATCTATGTTCCGGACAAACCAGGCGTCGGTGCCGAGCTCGACTGGGATCTGATCAATAAAAACTGCCACAGCTATCGCTGCCAGACTTTATAATTACTGATTTTTTAGGAGGCATTATCATGAAAGAATTAGAAGGACGTGTCGGCATTGTTACCGGCGGAAGCAGTGGAATCGGATATGCGATCGCAAATGTGCTGGCTGAAAACGGCGCAACTGTTTATGTCATCAGCCGTACCGGAAGAGTCAAAGACGGCATTGAGCCATCTGCCCCGGGCGTCATCCACCTCAAAGGCGATGTTACCGATTATGACGGAATGAAAAAGATCGTAGATGAGATTGCCGCAACGAACGGTCTCGATTTCCTTGTAAATAACGCAGGTATCACAAAGAAAGCCCGCGCGGAGGTATTTCCGATGGAAGACTTTAAAAAGATCGTGGATGTGGATGTGACAAGCCTGTTCGCACTGAGCCAGATCTGCTATCCGTACTTAAAGGAGAGCAAACACAAAGGACGTATCATCAATATCAGCAGCATGGCAGCACACCTCGGCTTCTCTGAGGTTGTTCCATACTGCGTCAGCAAATCCGCAGTATGCGGCCTGACCCGCGGTCTCGCCATCGAGTGGGCAAACGACAACATGTGTGTCAACAGCATTGCTCCGGGCTGGTTCCCAAGTGAGCTGAGCAAGCAGGTCATGACACCGGAGAGAAAGGCAGCGATCCTCGCGAGAATGCCCGTTCACGCTTTCGGTGACACGAGAGACCTGGGCGCTATGGCGAAGTTCTTAATTGGTGACGGCGCTACATATATCACAGGACAGGATTTTGCGGTCGATGGCGGCGCACTGGCTTACGGATTCTAATTTTGGTCAAATAACATATTAAAATTTAAATTGGCAGGACTTTTTGCCGAACGCGTTCTCTGTATACACGTTTCCGTAAAAGATCCTGCCTTTTTATTTTTGAGCTTTTTGAAAAAGAAAAATCTGCGGTCACTTTCTCTCTCGTGTTATCTGACCACAGATTTTTTAGAGGATGTATCGTATAGTTTTTATGAAATACCTGATTAATATGTTCCAGCTTACATGAATCTGGAAACCGTCTTGCGGATCTGCGGACCCGCGATGATCGCAATGATGATCTTCGCCGTGTCACCCGGAAGATACGGGATAACACCGACGCCGAGAGCTGCCACGAAGCTCATTCCGAGCTGTCCCGCAAGCCATGCGGTTCCGAAGATATAGCAGATCGCCATTCCGATGATCATTCCGACTACATGCATGTAGATCTTTGCCGGGAACTTCTCAACGAAGAAACCTGCGATCGCTGCCAGAAAGATAAATCCGATCAGGTAGCCGCCGGTCGGTCCGAGAAGCTTGCCGACACCGCCGGTAAATCCGGAGAATACCGGAAGTCCTACTGTTCCTAATAGCAGGTATAATACATAGCTCGCTACAGAAAGCTTCATTCCGAGAATATACGCCATAAAGAAGATGACAAGGTTTGTCAGGCTGATCGGTACCGGGCTGATCGGAATCGGAAGCGCCATCGGTGCCAGGATACAGGTAATCGCTGTCATAAGTGCTGTCACCGTCATCTGTGCGGTGGACATATGTTTTGCTGTTGTCTTTTCCATCTTTGTTTTCCTCCCAACATCCATCATTTCTGCCGCCGGATCTTGAATTCCATCATTCTCAAATTCTGCATTCCGGTACGCATATCACAAAATGGAATTGTTCTGATCGATTCTTTACCTATCATACGCAGATTTCGTTTGTTTGTCAACCCATATTTATTATTTGGTTTACATTTTTCCTTTTCTTTCGCCTATAATCTTCCTGTACGCCATTTACCCGTCCGAGAAAACATGCTATACTCTATATACTTGTCCCCTCACAATCAAAGTGGGGACTTTAGCATTTACCCGTTATCCGTACACAGCAGTGTCCGCATACATCACCGATGCGGTGCATTCGTTTGTATATACCGGGCATAAGGAGAGTTTTATTATGGCTGCAGAAAATGATCTCGGCCGTGACGACATAAAAAAGCTCGTCGTCCGGATCGCAATTCCCAGTATGCTGGCACAGTTTGTCAGCGTCCTTTACAGTATCGTAGACCGCATGTATATCGGAAATATCCCCGGCTCCGGCGATATGGCACTGGCGGGGGCCGGTGTCTGCGGTCCGGTAGTCACTATGGTCGGTTCCGTCGCTTTTCTCGTAGGAATCGGCGGTGCCCCGCTTATGAGCATGAAGATGGGACAAGGCGATAAAAAGGCCGCCGAGCGGATCCTCGCCAACTGTTTCCTCATGCTGGCAGTATGTTCCATCCTCATGGTGGCCTGCATCTACCCGATCCGAATTCCGATGCTGCGGTATTTCGGTGCCAGCAATATCACACTGCCCTACGCGAACGCCTATTTTTCAGTCTACCTGACAGGAACCGTGTTCGCCCTGATGTCCACAGGCATGAACCAGTTTATCATCTGTCAGGGATTCGCAAAGACCGGCATGTACTCCGTTATCATCGGCGCGGTGCTGAATATTGCTCTGGATCCTGTGTTTATCTTCGGATTCCATATGGGTGTCTCCGGAGCCGCCGCCGCAACCGTCATCTCCCAGATGGCGAGCTGCGCTTTCGTTCTGAAAACACTGTTCGGAAAAAATATGCCGGTGCGTATCACCTTCGGCGGTTACAGCTGGCGGCTGATCCGCAGGGTGCTCACCATCGGCTTTACCCCATTTATCATCATCGCCATGGATAACGTCATGATCATCACCATGAACGCGATCCTGCAAAAATACGGCGGTGCGGAGCGCGGAGACCTTCTGATCACCTGCGCAACCATTGCCCAGAGCTTCATGCTCGTAGTCACCATGCCTCTCGGCGGTATCACCAGCGGAACCCAGGCTGTTCTTGCCTACAATTTCGGAGCCGGAAAGACCGACCGCGTGAAAGGTGCCCAGAAGTATATCTTTATCCTGGCGGCAGCGTACACCACTTTGCTCTTTATCCTCGCCCGCACTGGCGGCAGCCTGTTTGTCCGCCTTTTTACATCGGATCCGACGGTTGCCGCAGAAGCTCTCCGGGCGATCCGGATCTTCACTCTGGCGATCATCCCTCTGGCGTTCCAGTACGAGATCGTCGACGGTTTCACCGGCCTCGGTCAGGTACAGGTTGCCCTGCCGCTTTCCTTCTTCCGAAAAGGCGCATACTTCGTATCCCTGTTCCTGCTTCCCGCGATGTTCGGGGCTGAGGCGGCGTTCTACGCGGAACCGGTGTCCGACATTCTTGGACCGCTTGCTTCAGTGATCGTGTATGGAACTTCGATGAAGAAGATTCTGGCGAAGGCCGGGGCAGACTAGCTGGTCTCACCAGGACTAACACTCCAGAGCTCATAAAACTCAACCAGAGACAGATTCTACCATTCTGTTCGGATTCCTCAGCGGCTGCCATGCGCCGAATGTTGCTGCTTAGGTCGGCTATTATTTCGTGTAAACACGCAAAAACAGAGCATATATCTTCGCATACCAATGTTTTACATAGGATATGGTTGAATATATGCTCTGTTTTATTTATCTCTATAAGCGGCTTTCGCTACCGTCTTTTACCTTAAAATTCAGGCAGCAGAATCAGTCATCATTCTCTTCACTCTCAGTGATCGTATATGTGAATCTCTTTCTCGCCATCTCATCGCTCTCAAGGTACTCGTCGTAGGTTGTGATCTTATCGATCAGCTGGCCGTTGATGATCTCCATGATACGGTTTGCGGTCGTCTCTACGACCTGATGGTCACGGGAGGAGAAGATGATCACGCCCGGGAACTTCTTCATTCCGTTGTTCAGGGCTGTGATAGACTCCATGTCCAGATGGTCCGTCGGCTCATCGAACATCAGCACGTTCGCGCCGGAGATCATCATCTTGGAGAGCATGCAGCGCACCTTCTCACCACCGGAGAGAACCTTTACCTTCTTCACGCCGTCTTCACCGGCAAACAGCATTCTTCCAAGGAATCCACGGACATATGTGACATCCTTTTCCGGGGAGTACTGGGTCAGCCAGTCTACGATTGTGTCATCATTGTTGAACTCCGCGCTGTTGTCCTTCGGGAAGTACGCCTGAGTCGTTGTGAGACCCCATTTGTAGCTTCCGGAATCCGGCTCCATCTCACCGGAGAGAATCTTGAAGAGTGTGGTCTTCGCAAGCTCGTTCGGTCCTACAAGGGCAACCTTGTCCTCTCTTCCCAGGGTAAAGGAGATATTGTCGAGAACTTTTACGCCGTCGATGGTCTTTGTGAGTCCCTCAACGGAGAGAACTTCGTTTCCGATCTCACGGGCCGGACGGAAGTCGATATACGGGTATTTTCTGCTGGACGGACGGATCTCGTCGAGCTCAATCTTCTCTAACGCACGTTTTCTGGAGGTCGCCTGCTTGGACTTGGAAGCGTTGGCGGAGAATCTCTGGATGAATTCCTGTAACTCTTTGATCTTCTCCTCTTTCTTTCTGTTTGCTTCCTTCATCTGCTTGATCATTAACTGGCTGGATTCGAACCAGAAATCGTAGTTTCCGGCATAGAGCTGGATCTTGCCGTAGTCGATATCAGCGATCTGCGTGCAGACTTTATTTAAGAAATAACGGTCATGGGATACCACGATAACAGTATTCTCAAAGTTGATCAGGAATTCCTCAAGCCATGCGATCGCGTCGAGATCCAGATGGTTCGTCGGCTCGTCGAGGAGCAGGATATCCGGGTTTCCGAATAATGCCTGCGCGAGGAGAACTTTAACCTTCTGCGGTCCGAGAAGGTCTTTCATTGTTTTATAGTGGAGATCGGTCTCAATACCAAGACCGTTTAACAGGTTCTCAGCGTCGGACTCCGCTTCCCATCCGTTCATGGTCGCGAATTCACCCTCGAGCTCTGCAGCCTTGATTCCATCCTCGTCTGTGAACTCTTCCTTCATGTAGATCGCGTCTTTTTCTTTCATAATGTCATAAAGGCGCTTATTTCCCATGATAACCGTGTCGAGAACTGTGTACTCGTCGTATTTAAAGTGGTCCTGCTGTAAGAAGGAAAGACGCTGACCCGGAGTGATCGCAACTTCACCGTTTGTCGGCTCGAGCTGACCGGATAAGATCTTTAAGAATGTGGACTTTCCAGCACCGTTGGCACCGATCAGACCATAACAGTTTCCTTCTGTGAATTTAATGTTTACGTCTTCAAATAAAGCTTTTTTACCGACACGGAGTGTCACATTATTTGCACTAATCATTTTCTAAATCTCCTTTTAACTGACAAGG
>Ga0129311_1001384_pt1 | contig 17247 bp, 15 predicted proteins | sample Go1ome_FD_94435 | JGI IMG/M metagenome (GOLD analysis project Ga0129311, IMG submission 94435) | Western lowland gorrila individual fecal microbial communities from Wisconsin, USA - Go1022B metagenome | ecosystem: Host-associated > Mammals > Digestive system > Large intestine > Fecal | place... | reverse complement strand
GACATTTCTGTCACCATATGTACTTCCTGTCGCTCAAGTTGTTTGAGGTGTTGAAATTCATTCAATTCCTCATGTTATTTGAAAATCAATTTCTTGACACCTCATCCAATTTTGGAGCGCCCTCTTTTTTCTAAAATTCATTAAGGGGATAGAAATCACTGAATGATGTTTAGGGGTTTACATTATTCAGGGCAGATCATTCCTGCACCTATAATATAGTGAACATCTATCTGATAATTATGGCATCTATTTGTGAAATTATGTGATTAGGCATTTCCCTGTGCTTTCATAAACACAGATAAGATCCAGTCACTGTTAATGCAAGGAAATTGTTCCTCTTCAATTTCAAACATTTCTTTATTTGCTTCCAGTTCATCATGCAATCCACTCACTGGAATTAAGAATGACATTCCTTTATCATTCATACGAATATCAATTTTCATTACATCATCTTTCGTATAGACATAATCAATTGACGTTACATCTTCCGCTTTTCCTTTTCTACTATCAAGGAAATCAATGAAACTGTCATATTTTGCAAGTTCTACCGCAATATCATTTGCACCATCTTCAAAGATCTGAATCTTTTCTACAAACTCTTTTACCGTAGCACATCTTCTCAATGTATATCCCTTTGCAATCAAAGGCTTTGCAAAAGAAGATAAATCACCCAATTCCTTTGCGGATACCCAGATAATAAAACGGTGTTCTGGATCTTCATACAACAAAGGATTCTGAATCATAAAATCACTATGACAATGTGGACAGGAATGTCTAAATACATCCCCAGACATACATCTTTCTTTTAAATCAGGATCATTGAATACATTGACTGTATTATAGATTTCCACATCAAATTCTTTTCCACAATATGGACATGTATACTTGATTGTTTCGCTATTACTCATTGTGCCTCCATTAATTCTTTAGTGATACTCCATGAAAGTCGATACCAATTTCATTCGTTTCCTGAATCAATTGATTCATGACTTTCTTCTGTTCTGCATCTAAATGCTCTCCCGCAAATAACACAAATAGTCTAACACCATCATTTAGATATGGCAGTGCATATACTGGTTCTCCTTCATGCACACCAATCGCATCTTTTGGCTCTTCCAACAATGCACCAACTAAGAATGGTCCTTTGATTCCTGTAATACGAATTGGATATTCATACATACTAAGATCATGAATCATACCCGCATATACAACATCCGGATAATATACATCACGAATTTCATCCAGTCTTGCATCTTCTCTAGATTTCAAAACATCTTCATCAATATTCTGATCCGCCATTTCTAAGAATGGCTGGTTCTTTTCAATCATATCGCGATCAGCTTCTGCAATACGCATTGTTTTATATAAGACTTCATCAATTGTGAAATCACCAAGCATCTTCTTATTCTTTAAGCCTCTTGTACAATGCTCCCAGCTATGACCAACAGATAAAACATTGAAATGAATCAAACCTTCTTCATCACAATATGAAGAACATAGTACATAACAATCCTTTTCTGTGATTTTCACAATATCATTTAATTGCTCTGTTAATTCATCTGCTTCGATGGTTACATATTTATGATAATACTCTGTAAAGTTATATTCTGAAACGATCATAATTTTCTCCCAAAAAATAGGCAGGACCTAAGTCCCGCCTATTATATCATTTTTACTCTGTGATTAGTTATTGTTTGAATTTCTACCAAAGATTCTTAATACATATAAGAAGATATTAATGAAATCCAGGTATAGTTCAAATGCGCCATAGATTGCAAGATTATCAGCTACCTGACCATATCCGCCAACGCTGTAGTACATTGCCTTGATTCTCTGCATATCCCAAGCTGTCAATCCCAAGAAGATAATTACACCTAAGTAAGATAAGAATAAGCTATCTCTTAATGCTGGAATAAACATTGAAGCAATAGAAGCAATAACCAATGTAATCAATCCACCCATTAATAATGTAGAGAATTGAGATAAGTCTTTATGTGTTGTTGCACCAATGACTGCACAGCTTCCAAATAATACTGCCGCAAACAAGAATGCTCCAAATACAGAAGCTGTTGTATAAACATATACAAGTGTTGAGAATGTAAATCCTGTTAATGCTGCATAAGCAAGGAACAATAGATTTGCGGAAGAAGTTTTCATTGTTGTAATCTGACTAGATAAGCCAATGACTACACCAAACTGTGCTAGAACTAGAATAATTGTTCCAATTCCACCTGTTAAGCTGTACCAGTAGTACCATGCATTTGTAAAATAACAAACTGCTGCAACCAAAGCTGTAACAGCTAAACCTAATCCCATTTTTGTAAAAACTTTTACGAGGTATGTATTCACATCATCCTGTGCATAACCTCTTGCCTGTGTATTAAAATTTGTCATTTTATACACCTCCTTTTCGTAGTATATTAAATAGTTTATATGAGTTTGAACGAAAGTCAAACGACAAGCATATGCAAATGTCTATCCGTTTGTATGATACCAGTCCTGGATGATCTGGTTCTCTTTTACATCACTCTTTAAAACAAAAACACCATTTTTATCTGCTTCATCAATTAATATATTCTTTCCATCAAAGTAAATGGATACGATGTTCTTGCGAAAGAATGGAACAAATTCATTTCCTTTATGATATACAAGCCACTGATTCGATAATGAAAAATGCTTATATGTCTGAAAGACTTCTTCGTTGAATTGTTCCACCATTCCAATCCTTTTTGTAATCTTATGATATTCTTTCAATCCATACATATAACTCATAACAATGAGTACAACAAGTACAATCACCCCACTCAAAAGTATCATAGGGCTTTGACTTGTTTCACGTAATGGAAGTAACACTGCCCATAGAAGAAGCATAACAATGCTCCATAAAACAATATTCTTTCCAACGAGTGAATTACATATATCTTTTTTAATTTTCTTTGTTACCATAATCATTCACCTTTCAAGAATGTATCTAAGTCATCCCATATTGTGATTTCTTGTTCCATATCGATCCAATGCACTGGCATCTGGTTTTTAAACCACGTATATTGTCTTTTCGCAAAGTTTCGTGAATGCTTCTGAATACAATGCATGACATCTTCACTTGTACAGATTCCTTCAAAGTAATCTTTCCATTCTTTGTAGCCAATACCTTCCATACATGTATCTTCAAACTTCACACCTGCATCTAATAAGTGTTTGATTTCCTGTTCCAAACCTTTAGAAAACATATTTTCTACTCTTTGATTGATTCTAGAATACAAGTGTTCTCTTTCCATCGTACAGCCTATGATATATGCATCATATAACAACTCATGTTTCTGTTCTTTTTCAATATCACTTTGTTTCTTGCCCGTATTTTTCTGAATTGTTAAAGAACGCATGACTCTTCTGCGATTATTTGGATGAATCTTTTCTGCCTGCAGTGGGTCTGTTTCTTTTAACATTTCATACAGCTGCTCATTTGTATATGCATCTAAAGAAGGATCATATGCCTCTTCCACTTCATTTTCAAACGTATAATCATACAGACAAGCCTTCAAATACAATCCCGTACCACCACAGATAATCATTGGCTTCTCACTAGAATCCATCAGTTCTCTTGCCATGGATTGAAACATTGAAACACTGTAAGAATCTTTTGGAGATAAGATATCTATCAAATGATGTCTGATTCCCTGCGTTTCTTGTTCCGTTACTTTTCCACTGCCAATATCTAATCCACGATATACCTGAATGGAATCTCCAGATATAATTTCCAGTCCATATCTTTTTGCGATTTCAATTGCGAAATCGCTTTTTCCTACTGCAGTAGGTCCCGCAACTACAATTACCTTTTTCATCGAAACTCCTTTAATAGATCATTCATATCCATGAAAAACAACACTGGTTTATGATCTACAGACATCATTGGTTCTCTACATTGTGATAGTTTCTGTATCAATTCTTTCATTTCATCAATGGATAGATTACTTTTCTTTTTTATATGGGAACAGGCAATCTTTGCGATTTCCTGCTTCTTCATTTTCGCAAAATGTAAAGAATCGTCACTCTTAAATGCATCTATCAGATCCACTAAGAACTGCTCTTCTATATCTATCATCCAGACTGGCAGACTGCGAACAATCAAAGTATCATTACCAAATGGTTCAAATGTTAAATGATATTCTTTACATATTTCATTGATTTCATCGCATCTTTGTACAATATCATCACTTGTATGTACCGTCAAAGGAACAAGCAGATCCTGCATCAATGTCTGCTGATCCATTTGATTTAAAATCTCTTCAAACAATACTTTACGATATGCACGTGCTTGATCAACAACAGCCAGTGCATGATCTGTTTCACATAAAATATAAGCACGATGCAATTGACCAATCACACGCAATTCAGGTAAAGGAACACTTTCTTCTACCTCTTCTTCAACAGGTTCCACTTTTGCCATTAAACTTCTAAGCAATGCTTCATCTTCTTCTTTTTCTTGCTGGATAGATTGTTCCACAGACACATCTTCATGTACTTCTTCTACAGTTTCTTTTTTTGGAAGTTCTATTTCTGGTCTTAATTCTTCTTCATCAAAAGATAATGGCTGATAGTATTCAATCTTCGCTTCTTTGACTTCTCTTACTGGAATGATATCTTCTACATTTAATGCCTGATGTACCTGATCTTTGATCAATGTTTCTAACTGTATTTCCTTGGAAATACGTACTTCCCACTTTGATGGATGTACGTTTACATCTAATAGATGCGGATCCATTTCAATGGATAAAACACACAAAGGATATCTTCCACTCGGAATCAGTCCTTCATATCCATCCTGAATTGCCTTATAGATACGATACGTTCTAACCATTCTTCCATTCAGAAATACATGCATCATCTTATTAGAAGCGCGTGTAATTTCCGGTTTGATCAAATAGCCCGTCACATGATAATCAAAGTCTTCAAAATCAACGGCGATTGCATTTTCACTCGCACTTCTGCCATATACATTAAACACAACTTCCAGTAGATTTCCCTGTCCACTTGTTCTAAAAACATCTCTGCCATCATTAATAAAATGAAATGCAATTTCTGGGTGAGATAAAGCAAAGCGGTTAATGACATCTTGAATTAAACTAGATTCATAAGAAGCAGAACGCATATGTTTTAAACGAGCTGGTGTATGATAAAACAATCCTTCTACAGTAATTTCTGTTCCCTGATTACAAGGATAAGATGATGCACTCTTCTTTTCACCATATGCAATCACAACTTTTGTATTATCTTTTCCATCACTCGTAATTAAAGTGACTTGCGAAACAGAAGCAATACTAGGTAATGCTTCTCCTCTAAAACCTAATGTATGAATTGAGAATAAGTCGTTTTCTCCCTGGATCTTACTAGTCGCATGACGCTTAAATGCCATTTGTGCATCTTCACTGCTCATACCACATCCATTATCACTAATCGTAATCTTAGAGATTCCGCCTTCTTCAATGGAAATCGTAATTTGTGTACTGCCCGCATCAATGGCGTTTTCCACAAGTTCCTTAATGACACCCATTGGTCTTTCAACAACTTCTCCCGCTGCGATTAAATTCGCTGTTTGTGTATCTAACTGATGTATTCTTCCCATAATAAATATTGTACAATATTTCTATGCATTTAAAACAAGAATACAGATACGAACAAATCATCAAAAAATCTCAATTCATTGCTTGTCTCAAACCAATTCATTCAGAAGAAGAAGCAAGAAACTATATTGAAGAAATCAGAAAAGAATTCAATGATGCCTCGCATGTATGTACTGCATATGTATGTGGTGAAAACAACATGATTCAAAGATCCAGTGATAACAAAGAACCAGCTGGTACTGCAGGCGTTCCAATGTTAGAAGCGATCCTTAAAAGTGATATTCAGGATGTATGTGCCTGTGTTGTTAGATACTTTGGAGGTATTAAGTTAGGTGCTGGCGGTTTGATCCGTGCCTATTCTTCTTCTGTTTCTACTGCACTGCAGCAGGCAGATAAAGTTGTAGATGTTATATTTCATCAATATTCCATTACTTATCCATATGAATTATCTGGAACAATGGAAAACTGGCTGCGTAGAAATACAAATATTGTAGATTACATGTACGATGAACAGGTTACATGTCTATTTGAAACAGAAAGCAGTGACATCGAAACAGAAATTCAAAACCTGACTTCCGGAAAATGCACTGCCGAATACATCAAAGATGTAAAAAGAGAAAAAGAAATTTAAAAACACCTTCTCAGTAAAATACCAGGAAGGTGTTTTATTTACATATTCTTTTGCATTTCAAGTATTTCATCAATGGAATATCCTGTCACTTTAGCAACCAAAGAAATGTCTAAATTTTCTGACAGCATATTTTTGCATATTGTCTGTTTTTCACTTTCAGCCATATCTGCAGCCATATCAACAGCCATATCTTTTGCTAATTTTTGAGCAATTCCACGAGCAATTCCTAGTGCTCTATGTTCTGCTTCCCACGCCACCATTTCTTCATAGTTCATATAGCTTTCTCTCTTTCTGTCATTTCGTTTGACTTCTTCAACAGCTTGCTTGATTTTTTCTGTAAATTCATCACTTGTCTGATTTGTTTCAAACAATCTAAGCAACGAACATAGTAATTTATCTTTTGTAATACCTTTTGTATTCAAGAATATTGTAGTTGAGTGACTTTCAAAATTCAATTCAGGATGATCAACTAGTCCACTTTTATAAACATATCTTCCCTCATTCAAACCAAAAAAATCAAAATTGCATATGAAAATCACAACTGTTTTTTTCAATGAAGAATACGGTTCTCCTGGTCGAAAAGAAGCTACCTTTTCTAATGCATGGTAGTACTCTGCTCTTTCTAATAAATATTCTCGATACAATTGCAATTCCACAATGTATATTTCTTTATCCCCAACAAATTTTACATCAAATCTTGTTCCATGAGAATTTAATCTTGGCTTAACATGGTGCTCTACACTTGCTTGTTGAATGCTTTCAATCTTTCGATTCATACAAATTTCAATTAATTGTTTTGTTAACTTCAAATTTCTTTCATCCGCAAATACTGTCGGAAACATCCACGCATTCATAATTGTTATATCATCAATTTTGCTCATATATACTTTTCCCTTACACTATTCTTATTCACAAAAATTGATGTATTTCCAAAAAAAAGATAAGAGATATATTCTCTTACCTTTAGAACCCTAATTCATCCGCAATCTTTTCAGCTTCTTCAATCACTCTTTCAAACTTATCCAAAGCAATATTGATTGGTTCAGGTGTAGTCAGATCAACACCAGCATGCTTTAACTCATCCAATGGATATTGACTAGAACCCATAGACAAGAATTCAAGATAGTTCTGTAATGCATTTTCTTCCTGATGCAAGATCTTTTCTGAAATAGCACACGCAGAAGAATATCCTGTTGCATATACATAAACATAGAACATGTTATAGAAGTGAGGAATTCTACTCCATTCATACTTCACCGCATCATCAACAACCATATCTTCACCAAAATACAATTTGATTAAATTCAGATACAGATCATTCAATGACTGTGTTGTTAAAGCTTCTCCTCTTTCACACATTGCATGTGCTTCCTTTTCAAATTCCGCAAACATTGTCTGACGATAGACTGTACCCTTGAATCCTTCCAGATACTGATTCAACAATGCCAGTCTTCTCTTAGGATCTGTTTCCTTTTCAAGCAGCTGATCAATCAACAGATTCTCATTCACTGTAGAAGCAACTTCCGCAACAAACATTGTATATTCACTATACTGGAATGGCTGTGTATGATTTGTCAGCCATGTATGCTGAGAATGTCCCATTTCATGTGCAAGTGTAGAAACAGAATCTAATGTACCCGTATAGTTCATCTTGATGACTGGGTTAGAATCATATGTTCCTGCAGAGAACGCACCTGTTTCTTTTCCCTTGTTTGGATAAACATCGATCCATTTCTGATCAAATGCTTCCTGTACTCTTTCAACATATTCTTTTCCTAAAGGTGCTACGGCATCTAGTACCATGCGCTGTGCTTCTTCATAGGAATATGTATCTGTAATACCACTTGTTAATGGTGCATACAAATCATAGTAATGTACTTCATCCAGCTTCAAGAGTCTCTTTCTCAAACGTACATAGCGATACATAAGATCCATTCTTGCATGTACTGTTTCAATCAAGTTGTCATATACCGTTTCAGGAATATTATCACTTGCCATTCTCATCTGACGAGAAGAATGATAATGTCTCAATCTAGCTTCTGTTGTACATGTCTTAACATTACCAGCATATACAGCAGTTAATGTATTGTTATTATGCGCAAAGCTTTCATAGAAAGAATCAAATGCATTCTTTCTTAAAACACGATCCTGTGATGTTTGTAGAAGAATATAGTTCGCAGCTGTTACTTCATGTGCTTTTCCTTCACTATCCAAAGCATCCTTAAATAACATATCTGCATATAACAATGCACCCATAGCTTCTTCTGGCGTATTCAATGCTTCCGCAAAAGATGCCATGATTGCTTCTTCTTTATTAGATAATGTATGTGCTTTTGCACGAACAAGATTTTCTAAATAAATCTTATAGTCTTTTAAACAATCATCATGAATGATCGCATGTAATGTTTCTTCATCGTTGCTTAAAATTTCAGGTTCAGCATAGGAACAGATCGTCTGCATCTTAACAACTTCACTATATGCCTTTGCATACATTCCCTGTGCTTTTGTATCTCTTGTATCTTCAACTTTTCTTAAAGAAGCATAAGAGAAAATATCTGTCACTTTCAACATCACACCATATTCCACATCTAAGAATGTCTTAATTGCGGAAGCATTTGTTAATGTACCTTCATACTTAGCAAGGTCTTCTACACTTGCTTTTACTGCTTCTAATGCATCTTCAAATGCATCATCACTGTGAAATAGTGTACTGAGATCCCACATGTACGCAGGATCCATTTCATTTCTTTCCTTTAAAACTTCACTCATTTCCTTATCCTTTCTTCACAAACATAATATCCATGTCTGTGTGTGTTCCTTCAATACCATCTACTGTACCACAATCTGTGTATTGCCATATTGAAAATGCATATGGATAGCCAGGATATTCCGTATCATAATGTGCTACCCATGTATCAAATTCCTGCATATATTCCAACAAGAAATACTGTTCCAGTAGACTTGCACTATTATAATTCATTGTCTGATATCCCGCATTCTGAATTACATGTAAAAAAGTTACGGCATTCTGCGTCCATGTTTCTTGACTCAACTGATCCACTCTGCCTTTACCTTCACCTGCTTTTTCAATATCAAAACACACAGGAAGATCAATCGCATACTCTTTGATTTCACACAATGTAAATTCAGCTTCTTCTCTTGCTTCCTCTACCGTGGTAGCCTGGGAAAAGAAATATACACCTACCTGTAAGCCATTCTTCTTTGCCTGTTGAATATTGTAGTCAAAGTAAGAATCTTTATGAATTTTCCCTGTTTCATATCCACGATAACCAACACGAATATATGCAAATTCAATTCCAGAATTCTTTACTTTTTCCCAGTCGATCCACTCTTGATGCGAAGAGACATCAATTCCCTGCATCGATGTATATTGATCATCTTCATAAGACATGCGATCTCCATCTTTTACTAGTTTTGACCAGTCATATGTATTTCGAATCAATGCACTTTCCACAGGTGTTTCTTCTTGTTCACGCACTCTTTGCAGATCCTTCAAACACGAACAGATTCCAAAGATCACTAAAGCTATCAACAAAATAACAATTAGCACATTCTTCTTGTTAACTTTTCTTTTTCTCTTTCTTCTCTTTTTTGCCATATGTAAAATTATACTCTACAAACAGGCAGTGAATTATTAAGTGATCATGAAGATATGCAATCCCACAATAACATGCGTATTTCTACACATTCAAATAATTCTTCACACATCACTTCACCATGATATTTCTCAACGATTTGTTTGATTGTTGCCCATCCATATCCATGACTATCAGCGGATGCAACAATAAATTCCCCATCTTTTAATACATTGTGATCAATAGAGTTTCTCTCAATGATTTTTAAGCAGTTTCCAACTTCACTGATTTCAAGAACGATATTCTTCTTGCTTCCCACATGCTGCATTGCATTGTCCAGCAAGTTTGATATTAATAGATATAAGTCACTCTCTTCCATCTTGATTGTATGAGACAGTGTCATAACAAACGAAAACGTGATTCCTTTTTCTTTACATTGTTGTTTTGTATGATTCAACAATACATCAAGAACAGTGTTTCCTGTTTCAACGGGAATCAGATCCCGATTGATTTCATTGAGATATTTTTCTTTCATTGCCTCATCATCTAATGCATTCACATAATGCTTTAAATCATGTTTGATTTTCAATAATTCCTTCTTTGTATTTAACAATTGATTCGCAGAAATACGATTCTGTTTATACAATTCCGAAAGGATTTCCTGTTCTTTTAATTTTTCTTCTTCCTGAATTAAATGTATGGACCAGTAAATCAATACAACAGAGAAAATCATAAAACAATACAGGCAAATACCTAAATACGATTTCGTCATTTCATCTGTACACAATGCGATTTCAAAACAATCTAATACAATGATCAGAAAGACCAGAAGCAAAGAATATACAGAATAACTCACAGAAGGCAGGTGCAGCTGTTTCCGATTCCATTTCTTATACGCAAAAAGCAAGATTCCCTGCATACATAAAGATACGATCCATGCAATATGCAAATTATTATTGTGTAATAGCTTATAATCCAGATTGTTATATATAATCATACTCACAACGTATATTGCGGCTGCATTACATACCGCAATACCACTTTCTAATACACAGCATGAAAAGAGATCCTCCGCATGAAATTTTCTTTTATCAATGATAAAAAATACAATTTCCATCACTAAAAGAAGCATTGCGGAATAGATTGGACTCGTAAATATGTTTCTTCCATCCATCCAGAACAACAGAGCAGAAAAACCACCAATCATACATATCTTTCCAGCTTTACTCATCAAATGATTTAAAAACAAGACTCTAACTACAATCTGTAAAAATAATAATACTTTCATAGTCATCTCCGTAAGCAATATGTTATATATGCTCTTCTTATTTTTTCTAAGTTATTTTTAGGGATTTTCAAGGAAACTCCATTTTTCATTTTGAATGTTCCATTAGACAACATATCAACGTTATATAAATTCACAATATACCCTTTAGAAATTCGAATAAAATCAGGCTGTTGAAATATCTTTTCAAATTGCTTTAATGTTTTTCTCTCACGAAAACCCGTTTTGTTTTTTCGAGTGATGATATTTGCATCATTATCACAAACTTCAATATACATAACATCCTGATAATCAATTGACTGCACTTCACCATTGTATACATACACATATTTTCTAGTTACTTTCACTGACTGAAGAAAACGATATACCATCATAGGAACATCATGCTTTAGATTTGCTTTGCGAATAAATCCATCAATTCCAAACTGCAGAATTAAATCATCATGATTTGAAGACAGATATATCTTTGCATTAGATTTAACTTTACGAATTTCATTAGAAATACAGACACCATTTCGATATGGCATATCAATATCAATCACATACAGATCAAAAAACACTGGATTCTCAACCTCAAACATTTCATTCATAAATTGCTTATCTGTCACGCATTGTATATTAAATGTAATGTCATCCATATAAACATGTTCAATTTCATCTTTGATCAAAATAGAATCCTGTACATCGTCATCAATGATCACCACTCTATATTCCATACTTTTTTCCCCACTAAAATTTTAATATGGCTTTGTTTTCACTACGTCTCAAAATAGTCACGTTTAGCTCAATATTTCTCATCTTCCAAAATAATTGCTTATACTATAATTAATAAAAGAAAACATCATTTCTTATTTCATTTTACACACAAAAAACAAAACCAGGAGGAAAACAACAGATTACAATCTAGTTGTACATGAAGCTATGAACAAAAAAACGAGTGGAAAGCTATATATTACAATTTCAATCGTATTATTACTTACTGGATGGCTGATTGCTCATTTCTTAGGATATCCACTGATGGCATTTGCATTATGCAAAGGTGGATGGCCTGATCTAATGTTTCTCAGTGAAGTCCTTTCGATAGATTTTATCGCACTACTCATTGGGATCCACGGTATTCTGCTTCTACACAGTAAAGATGAATAACAAAACAGAAGAACTTGCATGTAACTGCTTGTTCTTCTGTTTTCATTTTTATTTGTTTGTTTCAACCTGCTTTTTTTCAGCGTTGATTTCTAACAGCTTATTTGTAAGTTCATTTTCAATCTTGGCAAGTTCCTGTTCAGCCTGTGCACGCTTTTCTCTGCCATCTTTTTGAATCTGTTGTACTTCTTCTAATGTTGAAATCAACTGTTCATTTGTATGTTGCAATGTTTCAAGATCAACAATGCCTCTTTCACTTTCCTTTGCTGTATCTACAGTTGCCTGATGCAATGTTTCCGCATTCTTCTTGAGAAGTGTATTTGTCATATCCGTAACTTCTCTTTGCGCTTCCATTGCTTCCTTAGAATGAGAAATACCCAAAGCTAGAACGATCTGGTTCTTCCATAGAGGAATTGTATTCACAAGTGTAGACTGAATCTTTTCCGTCATCAATGTATCGTTATTCTGAACGAGTCTGATCTGAGGTGCCATCTGAATTGAAATCTGTCTTGTCAATTCAAGATCATATAACTTCTTTTCAAATCTAACACAAGCCTGTTCCAAATCATTTGCTGCCTGTGCATCTTCTGGCAAGCCGCTTTCCTTTGCTTTCTTTGTTAGTTCTGGAAGTTCATTCTCACGAATTTCATTCACTCTTTTCTTACCAGCTAAGATATACATTGTTAATTCTTTTGTATTCTGCTGGTTACGAGCATACAATTCATCCAATAATGCAATATCTTTCAACAAAGTAATCTGATGATCTTCCAGCATCTTCGCAACTTTTTCTACATTTGCTTCTGCCTTGTCATACTTTGCCTTAAACTTTGTAACGGAATCTCCACCCTTATCAAATAGAGAAGCAAAGAAACCCTTCTTTTCCGTTTCATTTGCATCATATTCTTTCAATTCCACTACAAGATCACTCAATAATGTACCAATTTCACCAAGATCCTTTGTACGAACATTATTTAAAGCTGTATCTGAGAAATCAGAAACTTTCTTCTGTGCTGCAGAGCCATACTGCAAAACAGTATTACTTTCCATAATGTCGATCTTAGAAGAAAATTCATTCACAGTCTGTCTTTCCACTTCAGATAAATTTGCTTCATCAATAGGATTTTTTTCAACAACTGTTTCTTCTACCTGTTCTTCTTTTTGAGCTTCTTGTTCTTCTGCTTCGGGATCAAGTGTTAATTTGATTTCTTCAGCCTGTGCCTGTTTGTTTTCACTCATCTTGATTCTCCTCGTCTTTCTCTTTCTTTTTAGAAATGATAAATGCTAATAACTTGATACCTAGAATCGCAGCTACGATTCCAGAAGCAAGATTTATATATTTTGATAGCTGTGATTCTGTTGTGTTTTTAAAGAAACCCCACAGTGTAAATTCTGTATCTTCTGTTTTGACTTCTGCAGCATTTTTATAGCTGGAAGATACTTCTGCGATATTATCACTGTTTCTTTCCAGTTCTGAAAGATATGTACAGATTGCTTTAAAAGATTTCAGCTCTTTCTTCTTATATGTTAATACATTTGCACTCAATTTTTGAATCTTTCCACCATTCACATCATAATAACGCACATTCAGGTTGCCATCTGTATAGGAAGAAAGGTTCAATAAATCTCTTGCGGTAGATAATGTTGTAACAACAGGATATAGCTCATCATTATGTACAGGAACATAATAATCATTCACTGCATCAACATATACTTCTTCTACATGGTTATTATCCTGACGATAATCACTATATGTATATTTCAAACCAGAAAAATACAACTGATTTTCTCCATCACCATTTCTACCATACGTAACATCATATTCACAAAGTTTACGCACATCACTGCCCTTTAAGAATACAAGAATCAATGATTCCCCAAAACTTCCATCACTGCCTGTACCATTTGGAACAACATTATATGCATCCAATGCAGAAATAGAATCCTTTGTAAATGTAGACTGAATTTCCTTCTTGCTGATTAAACCAATCGCACGTTTCTTTACTGTTGGCTTCATATTCTGAATTTCTTCCAGTTTCTGATATTCAGGAGTATCTGGTGTTGGAGTTGGTGTTGCCTCTACCTGTTCTTCTGTTGACTCTTCTGCAGGCTGTTCTTCCGTATTCTTATCTACTAAAGACTGCGCTGCTTTCAACATCTGCTTCTTCTTAGTCTTCCAGGAAGCATACCACTGCGCATACCAGTCATCATATGCCAATGCATATGCATCAGTAATCAGATCCGCAGTATTGTTATTCAATAATTCATTAGTACTATGATCAACAGGTGTAAAGTTAAATGGATTCGCTGCCATTGTTTTATCCACAGAAACACCATATGCATCAAACAATGCAGAAGATACCTGGTTTGTATAGTCATTGATTCTATACGCAACATCAGGATTTTCTTCAATTTCACTTGTGACTGCGACTAACTGATAGCCACTGATAGAACCATCCTCTTTATTAATATCTAATACACCAAGATATTGCCCATTTTCTCCACAAGAAACAATATTTGTTTCTCCTTCAATTTCCACTCCCCATTTTTCATCAACATCACAAGAAGCAATAACAGTATTGATACCATCAACGCTCTTCGCAATTTCATGTGCGAATGCATCGCCACCATGTGCAATCGCAATCACATAATCACAACCTTCTTCATTTAAGGAAGAAACAATATCTTTCGCTGTATCAATTGCATTTGCCAAAGAGACATCATCACTAGAAATAGATTGTTCTTTCATCACTGAAAAGATACCAATTTTCTTTCCCGCTCTTTCAACAACTTTATATGTAGAACCACCCTTTTCAGCTAGTGTACTCTTCAATGCGTTTCCAGCTTCACTGTCAGAATAATTCAAATTGCCTGTCAATAATGTAGGAACCGTTTCATTCACACCAATCATATTAGCCAGTGTCTGTGTTCCATAAGTAAATTCTTCATCCCCTAATGCAATGGCATCATAGCCAAACATAGACATCAAAGATAAATCAGGTGCACTTGTAGAATTCAAACAGCTGAATGCTGAACCAGTAGAGAAATTACCGCCATCAATCAACACCGTATTTTCTGTACGATTGAGCTGAATGAGATTTGCTAAACGAGAATAGCCACCTAAAGTAACATATTCCTCATTATCAGCCTGTTTATATTGAAGAATATGATCCTGCAGATCACTTGTGAATAAAATACGTAGATTAGTATCTTCTACCGCTTTTTCTTCACCTTCTTCTGATATTTCTTCTATGTTACCGTCATCTTCACCTTCCGCAAAAACAGTAAATGACTGGATGCTTGTGAAAGCTAAAACAGATGACAATAATAAAGGAACATATTTCTTCATACACTCAACCTCGACCCATGCATTATATCATTATTCCAGCATCTCATATATACAGAATAGTATTATATGCATGCCAATAATTAAGATTTTTTTAGAAAAAGAAAAAGGCAACGTGTACCTTTTCCTTACTTCATCATATTCATGATATCATTCAAAGAAGGTTCCTTGCTTTCCTGCTTTGGTTTCACTTTAACAGTATAGTCAAAATCTTCCTTCTTTAATTCTGTCATTTCTTTCTGATCTGTAGAATTCACAAGTCTTTCTGCCTGTTTTAGAATAGCTTCTTCTACAACATTTCTAGCCAGACGTCCATTGCCAGCTTCTTCTGCATTGATGGACTGTACTTCATTAAAGTATTGGATCAATGGCTCTTTCGCATCTTCACTGATTTCATATCCCTTTGATTTTGCCTGGATACAAGCAATCTGATAAAGCTGTGTTCCAGTGTAGTCATCAAAGTTAATTAAATTTGGAAATCTAGATTTCAAACCAGAGTTTGCTTCCAAGAATGTAGCCATTTCTTTCTTATACCCAGCCAGTACAACAATCAGATTATCTCTATGATCTTCCATGGCTTTCACAAGCGTATCAATTGCTTCTAGACCAAACGAATCATCTTTTCCACGATACAAAGAATATGCTTCATCCACAAACAATACACCACCCATTGCACTCTTGATCACAGACATAGTTAATGGTGCTGTCTGACCAACATATTGTGCAACCAGGTCCGCTCTTGTTACTTCAACAAGCTGTCCTTCACTCAATACACCAATGGCTTTTAAATAGCGTGCAAGTAATCTAGCAATGGTTGTTTTACCTGTACCTGGATTGCCTGTAAAAATCATATGCATAGAAACAGAAGCACTCTTAAGACCTTGCTGTTTTCTTTTTTCCTGTAAAGAAATATGTGCCTGTAAAGAACGAATATAGTTCTTCACTTTCTCTAAGCCAACAATTTCATCCAGTTCTTTATTCACTGCTTCAATTTCTTCTGCACTGTTCTTTTCTCTAGATAATACTTGTTTCTTGCTTCCATAGATTGCATATGGCATGCCATCTGCTTCCTGTAAAAGAATTTCTTCATTACTGCCTAAGTTTTCATTTAAGACAAAGGCTGAAATAGATACATAAAAATCATGAAAGACAGAACGAATTGCGTCAATTCCCTGTGTTTTATCAAAATGTGTATGTATCCAGCTGCGAATACTTTCATCCACTTTCACATCAATATGCAGATTGTTTGTACATTTTTCAACAAAGATATTTGTATTTTGAATAATGATCTTGCTGATGGCTTCATCATCTAACTGCACAAATGTAATGTCATCTAATACGTGATACATAAAGTCCGCACCAAATGCATTCTGCACACCAGATACTTTTCCATTTGTGATAAATACAAGATATTTACCATTCACATGCAATGAATCAATGGCATCTTTTACAAGACCCGTCTGTGCTTCCACTAAAACACCTTTATTCAAGACATATCTCTTATTCAATACAACTTTTCCATCAATCACTAACGAATCCACCATTCTAAGAAATGATGCAAATGAAGATTCAAAGTTTTCAAAGCAAATTACAGTTCCTTTGCCATTCAAAGCCTCATACAGATCCTG
>Ga0129311_1001383_pt1 | contig 17248 bp, 12 predicted proteins | sample Go1ome_FD_94435 | JGI IMG/M metagenome (GOLD analysis project Ga0129311, IMG submission 94435) | Western lowland gorrila individual fecal microbial communities from Wisconsin, USA - Go1022B metagenome | ecosystem: Host-associated > Mammals > Digestive system > Large intestine > Fecal | place... | reverse complement strand
TGAATTCCTCGAAGATGACGTCATCCATCTTGGAGCCGGTCTCGGTCAGAGCCGTGGCGAGAATAGTCAGCGAACCACCGCCCTCGATATTACGTGCAGCGCCGAAGAAACGTTTGGGTTTCTGCAGGGCGTTCGCGTCCACACCGCCTGAAAGGACCTTGCCGGAGGCAGGCTGAACCGTGTTGTAGGCACGTGCAAGACGGGTGATTGAATCCAGGAGAATAACCACGTCGTGTCCGCATTCAACGAGTCTGCGGGCCTTTTCAAGCACCATATTCGCAACTTTGACGTGCCTTTCGGCAGGTTCGTCGAAAGTTGATGCCACAACCTCAGCACGGACGCTCCTCTGCATATCCGTAACCTCCTCGGGGCGCTCGTCGATCAGGAGTACGATTTCATAGACCTCGGGATGGTTGTCCGCGATTGCGTTGGCGATGCTTTTCAGCAGAACGGTCTTACCGGTCTTGGGCTGTGCAACGATGAGTCCGCGCTGGCCTTTACCTATAGGGGCGAACAGGTCGACTATCCTGCAGGCGATATCCTTTTCGTGTCCGTTTCCGAGCAGGTTGAATTTCTCGTCAGGGAAAAGGGGAGTGAGAAAATCGAAAGGTACCCTGTCCCTGATAAACTCCGGAGTGCGTCCGTTGACGTATTTGATTTTAACGAGAGGGAAGTATTTCTCGTTCTCACGGGGAGGACGTATCTCTCCTGTCACGGTGTCTCCTGATTTCAGCGCATTCACCTTTATCTGAGACTGTGAAACATAAATGTCATCAGGGGAATTCAGGTAATTGTAGTCCGAGGAACGCAGGAAACCGTAGCCGTCGGGCATAATTTCGAGCACTCCGGTTGACTCAACAGTCCCCTCGAATTCCGGATATCGGGTTCTTGGCTGATAGGGATGCTTTTCGTAGCGTCTGTCGTCCTGACGCTTGTCCTCGTAGTTCTTCTTTACAGGTTCAGCTGCCGGAGCGGAAGCCTGTGCCTCAGAGGAAACGGGTTCGGCCGCCGGGGTTTCAGCGGCTTTGGATGTTTCCTCCTGCGCTGCTGCAGCTGCCTGTGCGGCCTGCTGCATAGCCAACAGCTCCGCCTTGGACTTGCGTCCGCGCTTTTTAGGTGCGGGGGCAACGGTAGCGGCTGCCTCCTTAGGAGCACCTGCATCCTGTTTGCGGGCGGCCTTGTCCATATTCTGAGCATTGTCAGCTTGCGCAGTGGCCGGTCTGTTCTGCGATTTAGGCCTTCCTGCTCCGGTATTTGCCGTTTTGGCGTTGTTCTGACCGGCGTTGGTATTATCAAAATTGCGAGTCTTCTCTTCCGCTCTGGGCTTCGGCGCTGACTGCTCCTTCGCGGCCAGCTGTGCGACCGGAGTCTGCTCTCCTGCTGTCTGCGCAGGCAGAGGATTCTTGCGGGGACGTCCGCGGCGGGGTTTCGGAGATTCTATAGGTTTGCGGGACGCTTCGGATGCTTCCGCATCTAAAATCGCATACGCAAGATTTTCGTCATCTGTTTTTTTGCTGAACTTGACGCTGAGCCCTCCGGCAATCGTTTCCAACTGCTCGCGGGTCATTTCATTCAGCTCGAAAAGGCTGTGTGGCATAAATTGATTATTGATTGATATACGTCCGGAAAAGAATCCGGAACTTGTTTTCAGATTGTTCGCAAACCGGAGATTGCAGCCGCAAATATAGGAATAAAAATTAATTATCCCAATAACTGCTGCTCTTCTTGAAGCGAAGTATGTCGGCAAGAGCAGCTGCATTTGCGGAAATCCTGAAACTGTAGGATTTCCACGTTCCTGTAGGCACCCAGGAGACGGAGATGTTGAAGCAGTGCAGGTCGTAGGTGGCGCTGAACTGCGTTGTAGTCATCTTCATTGCCTGCAGATCGAAACCGGTGGTGGCGTTGAGAGCCATCTTAGGAGTCAGCTTGATATTGCCCGACAAACCTATGGTCTGAGTGAACACGTTGTCGAATTTCACCGCTCCTCCCGAGAAACTGTAATTCTTCCTGTAACTTAACGAATAGTTGAAGTTTATGGACCAGGGTACGTTGGGATTGGTGTAATATAGCCAACCGCCGGGAACATATTCGCCTGTAACGGGATGGTAGTAGATTCTCCTGTAGTAGTCGGCAGGGGAGCCTCCTCCGGCCGGCGCGTTCATATCCGCTCCGCCCGTCCGCGAACCGTCGTTTCCGTCAATCGCACCCTTGCCTGAAATCGAGTAGGAGAGCGAGGCCGAAGCCGTGGAGATGCGCAGAGGCTTCAGTGGATTAGCCTGGAAATTGTAGCGGTTGATCCTCGCGACACGGTTTCCTCCGACTACGGCGACCTGGTAGGGGTCGAAGCTCGCACTTCCGCTCACGCTGATCTTGCCGAAGATTGAAGTGGACATCGAAAGGTTCACGGTGCTCATTTTCAGCGAGTCGGCGAGGAAGTTGTAACCTGTAGAGATGTTGAACTGGTCGAGCAGCTTGACTTTCTTCGAGCCCTGCCCTGTAGTGTCAGCGAAGTTGCGTACTTTCGCTTCAAGGTTGTTTCCTATTGAAAGCGAAGCAGTTGCAGAACGGCCCTTGCCGGGAGGGGAGTTGAGCTGGCCCGCATAGCGGTTGTAGTCGTAGGTCTTCTCCTCTCCGTTCTTGTCCGTATAATGCAAGGTTCTCCAGCCGTTTGCGTACGTTCCTTTCTCGGGACTGAACGACATTGAAAGCGATGGGGAAATCACGTGCCTTATTGCCTGGACCCGCCTGTGCTTGCCGAAATTGAACATTCCGTACAGGCGCGTGCTCATCGAAATCGCTCCGGAGTAGTTCTGGGTTATTCCGAAAGTTCCGAACTGCTTGCCCTGCTGTGCTTCGACCCTGTCGGTCTCGCTGTTGTATTCGTATTCCGTACTGCGGAAGAACCAGTTCTGGCCGTAGCTCACGGATGGGTTGACGTTGAAGTATTTGGCTATAGTGAAGTTAGGCAGGCCTATCGAGAAGTTGTGGCTCATTCCGTTCTGGAACTTGTCCGTAAAGCCCGGCTGGCCGAATTCCGAAGCCTTGAAATTGATCCTGTTCTGCAGGGAGGTGTTGTAGCCTATCGAGAAGCGCTCGTAGAAACGTTCCTTGCCTACGCGGTTCTTCCTTTTGAACGGATAGAAGGTGCTGACGGAAAAGGTTACGTTAGGCAGGGTGAAACTGTATGAGGAGTCACGAGAGTTCTGGTTGTGCAGGGCGTTGATGGAGAGATTGAACTTTCCGTTCCAGTTCTTGGAGTAGGAGATGGAGGATGAAATCTGGTTTTCAAGCGCCTCGTTCACGGAAGTGGAGTTGTACCTGTTGTTGGACGGGCTGGAGAAGTTCACTGACGCGCTGAAAGAAGTCCCGGGATGAGCTTTCGAGTCCTGCGAATGCGACCATTTCAAGCCGAAGTTCTTGGTCTGGAAGAAGTCAGCGCTGCCTTTTTCGCCTGTCTGGTCGTTCGAATAGTTCAGGGCGAAGCTGCCGTTACATTTGTAATTAACCTTGTATCTGGAGTTTATATCTATTCCCCAGGAACCGAGCGTATAGAAGTCGCCGGTCACCGAAAGATCGAAATAATCCCCGAACACGAAGTACATACCGGCCTCCCTCATATAGAATCCGCGGGCGGCCTCCTCGCCGAACGAAGGCATCAGCATACCTGTGGCCCTCTGCGGACGCTTCGGAATGAAACCGAATGGAAGCCCGACGAACGGCAGGTGCACGTCCTCTACAACTAAGTGCGCAGGGCCGAAAACCGTCTTCTGGCTGGGTTTGGTCATCACTTTCGCAGCGGACAGCTCAAGCCAGTAGTGTGGGTGCTCCTTGTCGCAAACCGTATATTTGCCCTGGGTTATGTTGATGGAACGGTCCGGCATCATCTTTATGTTCTTTCCGTGCAGGATGCCGTCGTCTTCATTCGTCACCATATTGGAGATACGCGCCTTGGCCGAATTGAAATTGTACCGCACCTCCTCCATATTGTAGGATTTTCCGCCCTGCTCCATCACCGGCTGGCCCTTCCATTCGCAGGCCAGGCTGTCATAGACGCCACGGGCGTAGACCGTTCCCGAATTCATGTCGTACTCCATATATTCGGCGGTCAGTTTCATATTCTGGTACTCCACCGAGACGTCCCCATAGTAATAGATCAGGCGCTTACCATCGGAAAAGACTTCTACGATGGAGTCTCGTGCCTGCGAGAACGCGGGACGGTCCAGGGAGCTCTTCGAAAGCAGTGACAGAGAGTCGGAACGGTGCAGCGAATCGGCGCGGGCGACTGAATCCCTTCGGGCGAGAGCTGCGGAATCAAGGGCGGGAGCGGCAGCGGCCTCGGTCTGCGCAAGCCTCTGACGTGCAGCACGGCGCGGCGTCCGGCCGCGGGTCTGCGCGGAAACAACAAGAGACGCCGCCACCAAAAAGGCAGCAGCCAAAAGGCAGTATTTGCGTTTCCCTACCATTCCTAAATCCTCGCAAATTAACGAAAAAAACAGGGTTTTACCAATAAATGTTTTTCGTATCTTTGTATGCTATGATGAAATTCCTGCGACCGGCGATTACTATATGCGCTCTTTGTGCACCTTTGGCGCTTTTCGGCACCAATGCTGCCGATGGTTCCCGGACACCGGCCGAACTCGGGCTTAAGACTGTAGTGCTGGATGCGGGGCACGGTGGGCGCGATCCCGGCTGCGTCAGCCGCGACGGCAGGTCCCACGAAAAGAATTTCGTCCTGAAAATCACCCTCAAGCTGAAAGAGCTGATTGAAGAAGCCTGCCCCGACGTCACAGTCCTCACCACTCGCGGCAACGACACGTTCATCCCTCTCATCGACCGCTCCAGGTTCGCGACCAGGAACAACGCCGACCTGTTCATATCCATCCATATCAACGCCCAGCATAAGGGGAGCAATGCCAACGGCTATTCCATCCACCTGCTCGGGCAGTCTCAGGACAAGAACAAGGACACCTACGCTTTCAATATGGACGTCTGCCAGCGCGAGAATGCAGTAATCTACCTCGAAGAGGACTACAATACCAATTACAGGGGACTCACCGACAGTGACCCGCAGAGCGCGATATTCCTCAATCTTATGCACGCGGCCTACCGGGAACAGAGCCTGCTCTTCGCGGAAAAGGTCAATGAAAAGTTAGGGCAGGCGGGAGTCATCAGGCGTTCCAACGGCATAATGCAGAACAATTTCGCCGTCCTGCGCCAGGCTACGATGCCCGCCGCGCTGCTGGAACTCGGGTTCATCACAAATCCCACCGACCTTGCGGCACTGCGCGTCGACGCCAACCTGGATGCGCTCGCAAAGGCCCTCTGCGAGGCTTTCGTGGCGTACAAGGAGTTATATGATGCATCGGTGCGGATCGCTCCTGAAGTGGCCGAGCCCAAGCCAAAGGTTGAAGCCCCGCAGCAGACTGAAGCACCGGTCTCCAAGCCCGTGGCTGCAGAACCTGCGGCAGACAAAAACTCCTTCCCGTCGATGCACGAAGCAACCAAGACGGACGCATCTGCGACGAAAGCACAGAACGTCTCTGCCGGAGCCGGTTCATCCGAAGTTTCGGAACCTGCAGCCAGGAGGTCCGGGGCCGCCCCCTCCGCAGCCACCGGCCCCGACAAGGCCAAAATCCTTTACGGAACGCAGGCGTTCGCCTCCAGGAACCGCCTCGAAGCGGGGGACAGCCGGCTGCTCGGCTACAAACCTGTGATAATCCCCGGAACAAGCATACTTAAATACATCATAGGCACCAGCGAATCCGAAGAGGAAGCCCGGAAGATGAGCGCCGAAATAAAAAAGAAATATCCCGACGCATTTTTTGTAAAGATACAGGACGGCAATGTCAGCCGTGTGAAATAAGCCGGCAGAAGGAGATAAACAACTGACTGGGCGTACCTGGCCCGAGATATTGTAAATTTAAATGATTTAAATTTACGAAAACTATAAAAAACAGTCAATTATGTTTTATTAGGTTCGTAAACGACTATCAGATAGGGAATTGTAAAAGAGTTCAAAAGAAGTCGCTGCATAGGAATTTAGAACAAATAAAGAATATAAACAATAGAGATTCGCTTTTTTTATAATCTTTTTTTCACCCATCTTTGCACCTGCCGACGGGATGATAAAGTGTTCTTCCGGCAAAATCAGATGACAATTCAAGACAAGCAAGTGGTGTTATGGAATAATTGTCTGCGCTTCATCGAGCAGATAATAGAGCCGCAGCAGTTCGAGACCTGGTTCAAACCTCTCAGACCTGTTGCGCTTGAAAACGACACCCTTACCCTTGAAGTTCCCTCCGATTTCTTCCGCGAATACCTTGACAGCATCTATATCGACGTGATGAAGAAGACGCTCAAAAGGTTCATTGGAACCGGAGCCCGTCTGGAGTACGTCGTACGACCCGTAAGGTCCCAGCCGGAAATGAGGCTGCCCCAGGCGAGCGGTGCCGCCCCCGTCAACAGAGAGGTCGAAATCAGCACGTCCGCAGCCGCGCAGGGCCCCGATCCTTTCGTATATCCCGGCATCACGAGGGTGAAGATCAACCCCCGCCTGAATCCGGTGTACAGTTTCGAGAACCTTGTTGAGGGCGCGTGCAACAAGATCGGAGTCACCGCCGGCATCAACATCTCGGCCGCTCCCGGGAAGACCCCTTTCAACCCGCTCTTCATCTTCGGCGGTCCGGGTCTCGGCAAGACTCATCTCGCACAGGCTATCGGCCTGTCGATCAAGGAGAAATATCCTGAACTCGTGGTTCTTTACGTAACTGGAAATGAGTTCAAGACCCAGTATATGGACGCGGTGAACGTCCGGAACAAGCTCACCGACTTCCTCAGGTACTATATGCAGATCGACGTGCTCATCGTTGACGACATCCAGGACCTTGTGGGACAGGGCAACCAGAACGCTTTCTTCAATGTGTTCAACCACCTGCACCAGCACGGGAAGCAGCTCATACTGACTTCCGACCGTGCGCCCATCGACCTGCAGAATTTTGAAGAAAGGCTGCTCTCCCGGTTCAAATGGGGTCTGTCCGTCGAACTGCAGCATCCGGACTACGCCACCCGCCTGGCCATGCTCAAGGCGAGAGCCTACCGCGAGGGCGTAAGAATCAGCGATGAAGTGCTGGAATTCCTCGCAACCCACGTGAAGACCAACTTCCGCGAACTTGAAGGCGCGCTCATCTCCCTGATAGCCCACGCCACGATCTCCCACGAGGAAAGTTCCATTGAACTTGCCACCAGCATTATGGACAAGCTGATAGGCGAGGAGCAGAGCGGAATTTCCATCGACAAGGTCCAGAAGGTTGTCTGCGAATACTTCAACATTTCCCGCGACACCCTCCTGTCCAAGTCCAGGAAGAGGCAGATCGTGCAGGCCCGTCAGATCGCCATGTATATGAGCCGCAGCCTTATAGCCAACTGTTCGCTCTCCACCATCGGAGCGGAGATAGGGGGCAAGGACCACGCTACCGTTCTGCACGCCTGCAACACGGTTTCCGACCTGATGGCAACAGACCGCAGTTTCAAGAAATACATTACTGACATAGAGTCTATACTGGCTCCGAAAACCAGATAATATGAACACACAAAACGTTCTGGCAATCTTCGAGGAGATTACCAAAATTCCCCGTGAATCAGGTCACGAGGGACCTGTTACTTCGTACCTGTGCGACTGGGCAATACGTCACGGACTCTCGGTCAGCACCGATGAAATTCAGAATGTCATAATAACGAAGGAGGCGGCTCCGGGCAAGGAGAACGTCCCCGTGCTCGTGCTGCAGGCCCACCAGGATATGGTCTGCGAGAAAAAGCCCGGCGTGAAGCACGATTTCGCGAAGGATCCGATCAACTTCGTCATAGAGGACGGCTGGATGATAGCGAAGGACACGACTCTCGGAGCTGACGACGGCATCGGCATAGCGGCCTGCCTCGCCCTGCTCGAAAGCGACCTGCCCATGGGCAAGATCGAGTGCGTCTTCACCATCTCCGAAGAAACCGGTATGGACGGGGCTGAGAATATGCAGGAGGGATTCTTCACCGGCAAGACCCTGATAAACCTCGATTCCGAGGACGAGGGGCAGCTGTTCATAGGCTGCGCGGGAGGCGAGAATACTCAGGCCCGTTTCAGCTATTCCACTGTAAATATCGACCCCTCCTGGGAGAACATAGAATTAAGAATTGAAGGTGCGCTCGGCGGGCACAGCGGTGACGACATCAACAAGCACCGCCTGAATACTGTTGTGTGCCTGGCCTCTTTCATCGAGACAGAGCTGCCTTTCGGACTGAAACTCAAGCTCATATCCGGAGGAGGCAAGAGCAACGCCATCGCCCGCGACTGCTTCGCCCTCGTGGCCGTTCCTGACGCCAAAGCGACTCAGGCCCGTTTCGAGGAGTACGCGGCTTCCGTCAGGGCCGAATACGCCGGGGACGAGCCGGGACTGGAGTTCATAGTCCGCGCCGACCGCGCCAATGAAAAGGCCGTTGACGAAGAGACTACTGCGGCACTCATCCACGCCCTTGTAAGCTGCCCCCACGGGGTGATTTCCGAGAGCAAAGATATTCCGGGGCTCGTTCAGACCTCCACGAACCTTGCATCGGTCAAAATGCAGGAGCAGGGCTTCATTACTGTCTCTACCAGCCAGCGCAGCAGCGTTGAAAGCGAACTCGACGAGATAGTCGGACTCGTAACGAAGAACTTCGCCTCCCATCAGGCCGCAGTCCGGAGTTTCAACCGCTACCCCGGCTGGGAGCCTAACGTGAAGAGCCACCTGCTGGAGGTATGCGTGGAGTCCTACCGCCGCCTTTTCTCGCAGGAACCAGAGGTCAAGGCAATCCACGCCGGTCTCGAATGCGGGCTTTTCCTGCGCAAGTTCCCCGGTCTGGATATGATTTCCTTCGGTCCTACCCTGAGGGGAGTTCACGCTCCCGGCGAGAAACTCGATCTCGCATCTATGGACAAGTTCGTCGAACTGCTTAAGGACGTGGTATGCAATTACAGATAGCTCCGTCAATCCTTTCCGCTGATTTCTTAGAGCTCGGGCGGGACATCCGAATCCTTAACGGAAGCGCTGACGTCATCCACCTCGATGTGATGGACGGCGTGCAGGTCCCGAACCTCTCGTTCGGCTTCTCCGTTGTGGATGCAGTTTCCAAAGTCGCGCAGATCCCTATGGATGCGCATCTTATGATCTGCGATCCCGCAAAGTACGCCGACCGTTTCATCGAAAGCGGCGTGAAATACCTGAGTTTCCACTATGAGGCTGCGAAAGATGGTACGGAAGAACTTCTCGCCCATATCCGTTCGAAAGGAGTGCGGGCGGGCGTCGCAATAAACCCTGACGTCCCGGTTGAAACCCTTTTCCAGTTCATCGGCAAGGCGGATTTCTTCCTTGTGATGTCCGTGTTTGCAGGATTCGGCGGGCAGAAGTTCATCGAAGACAGCATCGGCCGCATTTCAGAGCTCCGCGCAGAGATAGTGCGCAGGGGAGATTCGGCAGTGATTGAGGTCGACGGGGGAGTCTCTGTATCCAATATCGCCGCACTCTGCAAGGCAGGCGCCCGGATGTTCGTCGCGGGAAGCTCCGTCTTCAAGGGCGGAGATCCGGCAGGTGCGATACAATCACTTCGCGAAGCCGCTTCAGAATAGAGTCCAGTTCGTATTTCTTGCCGGTCAGCTGAGCCATGGACACGGGATTCGGGAGGAAATCCGGAAACTCTGTCTGGTTCACGTTGACTCCGATTCCGAAAATCGTCTTGGAGATTTCCCGGCCCTGCAGTATGTTTTCGATGAGCATACCGCAGATTTTGCGTGCCCCGACCCATATATCGTTGGGCGGCTTCATCCACACCTCGATTCCGTACTCCGCGAAGAACTCCCGCATCGCGGCTCCTATTACGAGATTGATGAGAGCCGAATCCTTTGCGAGAAAGCCCGGTTCGTGGATTACGAGCATCGAGAAAGTAAGGTTCTCTCCGGCCGGGGAAGTCCATACGTGATCCCCCTGACCGCGCCCTGCGGTCTGGTTCACGGCAGCTATCACTGACAGATTGTCAAGGCCGTCCAGCTGCCTTCTGAGCTCATTATTTGTGGAATCAAGCTTTTCGTACCACTTGATTTCGGGTAGTATAGTCATTGGCGAGGTTTTTGCGTATCTTTGTATGATACAAAAATACAAACTCTTTTTATGATAACACACGACCTTCGCGTCATAGCAGATGCTATACTCGATAAAAAGGGACAGGATGTAGTGTCCCTCGATCTCAGGCCTATCGGCACCGCCATAGCGGACTATTTCGTAATTTGCGACGGCTCGTCGACCACCACCGTAGGAGCGATAGCAGACAATATAATCAAGGAAACGACTGAGCAGCTCGGACTCAAGCCGGTGAGGATGCAGGGAATGGAAAACAATTTCTGGGTGATCCTCGACTACGGCAATATCGTAATCCACGTATTCCAGAAGGAATACCGCGAATTTTACCATCTGGAAGATCTTTGGGCGGATGCTCCGAAGAAAACTTATCAGCCCAGGAGAGTCAGCTCAAAGAAAAAAGTGAAAGAAGATGGCACAGCAGAATAACAACGGCAACGACAAGAAACCTAAGATCAAGGTTATAAGAATCAATCTCGCCTGGCTCTACATTCCGCTTATCCTCCTGATAATAGGAATGTTGTACTCGAACCGCAGCGTACCTGCGCAGAAGATCGAGTGGGCACAGGTCCAGGAGATCATCAGCAGCGGCGACGTCAAGGAAATCCATTTCGTCCGCAACGATTTCAAGGGCAGCATCACCATCCGCCCCGACCGCATAGCTAAATATTCGGATATGTTCGGCGGCCAGGTCCCCGCCAAGTCCCCGCACTTCGTCTTTATGGTGTCGACCAAGTTCGATGCCGAGAAGGAGTTCGGCGAGCTGAACGCCGCTCTTCCAGCAGAGTCCCGCGCCAAGATCATAATGGAGAACGACTCCAAGATCTGGTCCGGCATACTCGAGTGGCTGCTTTTCCCTGTCCTGCTGATACTTATGTGGGTATGGATGTTCCGCGGAATGGGCAAGAACATAGGCGGAGGCGGCCGTGACGGCGGAGGAATGAATCCTTTCAACGCCGGCAAGTCCAGAGGCAAGGTCGCCGACAAGAAGAATATGAAGGTCACCTTCAAGGATGTCGCCGGCCAGCACGGTGCCAAGGAGGAGGTTATGGAGATCGTCGATTTCCTCAAGAACCCTCAGAAGTACACCGAACTCGGCGCGCGCATTCCCCGCGGAGCTCTGCTTGTAGGCCCTCCGGGAACGGGTAAGACCCTGCTCGCCAAGGCCGTTGCGGGCGAGGCGGACGTGCCGTTCATCAGCATCAGCGGCTCGGACTTCGTGGAGATGTTCGTCGGTGTGGGAGCAAGCCGCGTACGCGACCTCTTCGCCCAGGCCAAGGAACTCGGCAAGGCGCTGATATTCATCGATGAAATCGACGCAGTCGGACGCGCCAGGGGCAAGAACGGAGGTTTCTCCGGCAATGACGAGCGCGAGAACACGCTGAACCAGCTGCTCGCGGAGATGGACGGTTTCGACAGCAACAGCGGAATCATCGTGCTCGCCGCTACCAACCGCGTGGACATACTGGACAAGGCTCTGATGCGTGCAGGGCGTTTCGACCGCCAGATATTCGTCGGCCTGCCCGAACTCGACGAGCGCAAGGAAATCTTCCAGGTCCACCTCCGCGGACTTAAAGTTGGAGATGACTTCAATCTGGACATCATAGCCAAGCACACCGCCGGCTTCTCCGGAGCGGACATTGCCAACGTCTGCAACGAAGCAGCGCTGGCAGCGGCAAGGCACGGCCATAAGAAAGTAATGAACGCGGACTTCATCGAAGCCGTGGACCGCATAGTCGCCGGTATCGAGCGCAAGGACTACATACTTTCCGACAAGGAAAAGAAGAGCATAGCGCACCACGAGGCGGGTCACGCAGTCACGAGCTGGCTGCTGCCCCACGGAAACGCCCTGCTGAAAGTAACTCTGATCCCCCGCGGAAACGCGCTCGGAGCTGCCTGGTACCTGCCTGACGAGCGCAAGCTGATGTTCAAGTCCGAAATGCTCGACCAGATGTGCTCGCTGATAGGCGGACGAGTGGCTGAGGAAATGATCAACGGAGAACCCTCCACCGGAGCGCAGAATGACCTCGAAAGGCTGACAAAGATGGCCTACGGGATGATTCAGAACTACGGTATGAACGATAAGATCGGCAACGTCTCGTTCTACGACAGTACCGGAGAAAGGGCCTACGACTTCAACCGTCCCTACAGCGAGAAGACCGCGGAGGCGATTGACGCCGAAGTCAAGAGACTCATCGGAGAAATCCACGACAAGACTCTCAAAATCCTGACTGACAATAAGGAAGGCTTCCTGAAAGTCGCGCAGCTGCTGCTCGAGAAGGAGACAATCTTCGCAGAGGATGTGGAGAAGATCCTCGGTCCGAAGGTCCGTCCGGAGGGTGAAAGTTCATCTGAAACGTCCGGAAACGACGGTGCTGCAGCAGCTGAAGCCCCCGAGGTTCCGGCGGCGCAGAGCACAGAGGCTTCCGATACTTCCGACAGCTCCGCTGCAAAGGCCGCAGAGGAGGGGAATGAAGTTAAAACCGAAAACAATGAAACTGAATAATTTCGTCGTCAGGACTCTTGCGGGGGCGGTCTATCTCGCGATAATGCTCGCCGCTTTCCTGACAAACGAATACGTATTTGCAGGTGTTGCAATCATTTTCACGGCCGGTATGGTTAACGAATTCTGCCTTTTGGGCAAGGATTCCGTAACCCTGCCGGTTCGGATTTTGTCTGTGACCGCCGCAGTCTGCCTGTTCCTTCTTGTATTTGCCTACGGCGTATGGGGGATGCCGGCGAAATATATCGCAGCGCTTATACTGCCTCTGATCTGCATCGTTCTTTCCTGCATTGTTGATCCGGCAAGAAATCAGATGAACGGAATCGCCCGCTCTCTTGCCGGACTGCTTTACATCGCAGTTCCGATGTCGCTTTCGACCCTGCTCGTACTTCGCAGCGGCAGTTTCGACGGCCGGGTCCTGCTCGCATTCTTCATTATGATCTGGGGCTCGGACATCGGCGCCTACTGCATCGGAACTCTTTTCGGACAGAAAGAGACCAGCCGCAAGCTCTGCCCCTCCGTCTCTCCGCACAAGTCCTGGGCGGGCTTCTGGGGAGGCCTCTGCACCGCGGTCGTGGCCGGAATCGTACTCTCTAATACCGTTCTGCTGCCAGTTTCCATATGGCACGCTGCGGGTCTTGCAGTCACCATCCATCTTGCCGGCACGCTCGGGGACCTTTTCGAATCCCGCTGGAAAAGGGATGCCGGGGTCAAGGACTCGGGCAATGTCATTCCCGGCCACGGCGGACTGCTGGACCGTCTCGACAGCTCCCTGCTTGCAGTGCCCGCCGCCTGCGCCTATCTGATTCTAACCAACCTGTGGTAATATGAAAATCGACAAGAACTCATACGGCACAGTTTTCGGCGTGCTCGCCGGATGCGCTGCCGCCGTACTTATATTTTTCCTTTTCATCCCGAATATCTGGATAGCATTCCCTCTCAGCCTCATAGCGATATGGTTCGGCATCTTCGTGGTCTGCTTTTTCAGAGTGCCGAGACGCAGACGCAACGGTTCTTCCACACTCGTCAGCTCCGCGGCGGACGGAATGGTCAAATACATCGGCCCGGCTTACGAAGGGGAGTTTCTGAAACGGGACTGCATCAAGGTCAGCGTCTATATGAACTTCTTTGATATGCACGCGAACTTCTGGCCCGTGGACGGGGAAGTCACCTACTACAAATACCATCCGGGCAAACATCTTCTCGTAATAAAGCCCAAAGCCTCGGAGGAGAACGAGCATACCTGCACCTGCATCCGCACTCCGGAGGGGAAGGATGTGTTCTTCAAACAGATAGCCGGAGGATTCGCCCGCAGGATAGTCAATTACGCGCAGCCCGGAATGAAGGTCAGCGCCGGTACGCAGTGCGGAATCATCAAGTTCGGCTCGCAGATGGACATATATCTGCCTCTGGATGCGGACGTCAAAGTCTCTCTGCGGCAGGTGACAAGGTCGGCAGAAACAATTATTGCACGGCTCTGAATCTTTCGATCGATCCGAAGCAAGTTGCGCGAAAGCGAAATGCTGATAATAACGAAAAATCCGCCCCGGACTTATTCCGGAGCGGATTTTTTTTCGCAGAAACCGTGGAGAAATTCTACGAATTTTCGATCAGTTCGATCAGGCGGTCGACCGCTTCTGTATCGGGAACGTGCTTCAGGACGGGAGTACGTTTTCTGTATATCGTAACCTTGTGGTTACCTTCTCCTACATAGCCCCAGTCAGCATCAGCCATTTCGCCGGGGCCGTTGACAATGCAGCCCATAACCGCGATCACGACATCTTTCAGATGCGCAGTGCGCGCCTTTACCTGCTCGAACGCATCCTGAAGATCGTACATCGTCCTGCCACAGCCGGGGCAGGCGATATACTCGGGACGGTAGAAGCGCCTGCGTGCAGCCTGCATTATCTCGTCTTCAAGATAAGGGTCAAGTTTCTTGTCTTCAATCGAATCCACTTTGTGCATAAGCAGGGCGGGGCCCCAGCTGCAGGCGGCGTCGAGCATCTTTTCTTCCGTCTCCGGCAACTGAGGGCGGGGAGTGCAGCCGTCGTATCTTGCGGCAAGGTACTGCGCCACCGGAAGCTCGTTTTCAGGGTCTTCCGTCAGGGAGACGCGTACGGTATCACCTATGCCCTCTTCAAGCAGCGTGGCGATGCCCACACAGGACTTGATCCTGCCTGCGTCACCGTTTCCCGCCTCGGTCACGCCGAGGTGCATAGGAAAGACCGTTCCGAAGTCCTGCATCTTCGCGGCAAGTTTACGATAGGCGTCCACCATCACGACGGTGTTGCTCGCCTTGAGCGACACTACGACCTGGAAGAATTCCTGTTCCACGCACATCCTGATCCACTCCATAGCGGCCTCGGCCATCGCTTCCGGGGTGTTCCCGTAGAGATTGGTAATATAGTCCCCGAGCGAACCGTGGTTGAGTCCTATGCGTATCGCCGTTCCGCTGCGGCGGCAGACTTCTATCAACTCGCGGAACTGCGAACGGGCCTCCTCGTGGTCCTTATGGAAATTCCCGGGATTTATGCGGACTTTCTCTACGAAAGGTGCTACCGCAATGGCGGTGGCGGAGGAGAAGTGGATGTCCGCGACAAGAGGCGTCATTACGCCCTCGGAGCGCAGGGCATCGCGTATGCTGCGTATATGCTCCACATCCTGCAGTCCTGGAACCGTGATTCTTATCATCTGCGCCCCCGCGGCGGCGAGCCTGCGGCACTGCTGGACAGTCCCGGCTATATCGTTCGTATGTGTGTTGCACATCGTCTGGACGACGATGGGGGAGTTGCCTCCGATAATCAGGTCTTTACCTATTCTTACCGGAATTGTCTGCATTCTTTCCATTGTAAACGAAGTCTTTAGCCTCTCTGCGGAGGTCGCGGTTAGTCTTTCCGTAACGGCGGGTGAGCTGGAAATGGATACCTGCCGTCACCATAATATCGAAGGGATATGCGTAGCGGTAATAATACTGGTTGTACTCGCTGCTCGACGAATCCGGCGTATAGATGCTGGACCAGGAATAGCGCAGGAGAGCGTTGAGATGGATTTCTATGGGATCGAAAACCAGGCCTATGCCGAGACCGCCCTGCAGTCCGTAGTCGAAGCGTATGTCAATGTCTCTGAAAGTGGTCGATTCCTCAGGGGTGAGATTCGGACCCTCCCTCTGTACATTCGTCCGGAAACCGCCGTATATGCCGAGGTTAACCATCAGCTTGAAGAACTCCGAATCGACATGGATCTGCGCAAGGAAGGGGACCTCCACAACGTCCATCACCATTTTCGTGGCGCCGTCCACCATAGTCGTGTTTCCGGTCTCGGAATTAGGCTTGAAAAGAAAGCCCTCGTGCCCGTAGGCGATACCGGTCTGGAAACCGAAATAGGGCATATAGCCGAACATTTTCCCGTATCTGGTAAGGGTCAGGGAATAGTAGTGCGGAGTAAAGAGGGTGTTGTGCTTCTGCGAAGGATTGAACTGCATCCTCGAAAAAGTCACGCCTGAATTAAAGCCGATGAGCGTGTAGTCATTCAGGTTCTTCACCCTCTTCACCTGGACCGTATCGAGGTAGGCGTCATCATACAGAACGGGTTCGGCTCCCTCCTGGGCAAGAGCCGCAGCAGTGCATAAACATATAAGGAGCAATGCTAAAACTGTCTTTTTCATCTTCGTCAGTCTTTGAAAAGTTCCTTTACATCGATACGCTGTGACATTTCCACGCTGGCAGGGACCTCGATATATTTCTCACCGTCCTTCTTAAAGATACGCACCTTTTCAGGCTGCCTTTTCTCAAGCAGAGAGCCGGTATCGACTATCGAGTTGCGGTTCCTGTCCTCGGTTATGCGCACGCTGTATTTTCCCTCTTTCAGATAGGGGAAAAGCAGATTCTCATCCTTGTCGATGATATAGGAGCGCAGAACCTTGTCACGTTTCTCGTTAAGCAGGTCGATTATGTACTTGCCTTCGACGCCGCTCATTTTCAGTTCAAGCGTGCTCATCGTCTCGTCCGTGGGCAGGTTGAACTTCACCTCGGTACTGTCGCACCAGAAACCGTTGATGTCCCGGAACGAGCGCTCCGGCACCTTGAAACGGTACTCAAAGCCCTTCTGGAGCTTTCCTTTCGGGCGGATTACGTAGCGGCGCAGGTTCACGGAATCCCTTTCGACGCTGAATTCGCCCTTGAACTCCTTCTGCTTGGGATTCTTGTAGAAGAATTTTACGGAATCGAATTTCTCGTAGATGATGGGGTAGTTGAATTCGATTTCAACTCCGTTCTGCTCGACCGTTTCCGGCGTTGCGGTCATCTTCATCACGCAGATCGTGTCTTCGTGCTTGAGATCGCGCCGGGAGACCTTTGAAAGGCTCTTCTTGCCGCCCTCCATAGCGAGTTTCAGGTGCTCGAGTTCGGGTTTCAGCAGGCCCAGGGAATCGGTCTTGCGGTAGTTAACGAATACGTGCAGCGTGTCAGGAGCCTTCTTTCGGTCGTTTATCCAGAGTTCCAGGCTGTCCTGCTCGCGGTTGAACTGCGTGATCAGTTTGGAATTGTGGATTCCGCGCACCCAGATCGAGTCTATCCAGGCGTTCGGCGCCATA
>Ga0129311_1001381_pt1 | contig 17291 bp, 17 predicted proteins | sample Go1ome_FD_94435 | JGI IMG/M metagenome (GOLD analysis project Ga0129311, IMG submission 94435) | Western lowland gorrila individual fecal microbial communities from Wisconsin, USA - Go1022B metagenome | ecosystem: Host-associated > Mammals > Digestive system > Large intestine > Fecal | place... | reverse complement strand
GACAAAATTCCATCAAAAACCACACCTTTTAGATGAGAAACAATAGTTTATCAAGGTGCCGGGTATTCCGTGGATCATAAAAAATCCGAGTAACTGGTCAGAACACGACATGAGATATAAAACAGGTACTAAATGCTGTGTTTTTAGCGCATGACGTTCTCGCGACAGGAGATTGACGTTCTCATGACAGGAGATTGGCAATATCGCGACCAGCGATTGACGTTCTCTCCAACAGAGAGCGACATTACCATTAATTCCACAAGACTATATCCCACCCAACTCTACAGGTTGCGGATTTGAGGGAAAACAAAACTTTTGTATGATAAAACACGATCCCTCACAACTTAAAAGGATGGTAAGAGTACCAATCTTCCCATCCTTTAGATTTATAGAGAGTCCTTCCCCCCCTATCTTTACTGTAATAAGTTTTACCTTACTCTTACGCCTTTACCATTCAGAATTTCACCTCTAACATCATCTGTCTTACATAAATACAAGTCATAACCAATCGCTGTTATATCACAATATTTTGGCGGTGTAATGACTTTCCCATTGGGTAACATTAACCCATACCAACCAGGTTCTGCTTCATATTTTTTACAATTTGCAGTTTTTTGATAAGGTGTAGGTCCTGCTTCTGCAGTCTCGCCAGTTAAATTACCCTCATCATCATAGTTCTTTGCCGTAGTATATCGTATTTCATCGGTATCATACAATAATCTGTCAACATTACTAATCAAGAAATCGTCAATCAACTCACCATGCAAATTGTATTTGCGAAGAGTGTGGTCTTTCATAGTTGCAGTTATGTTACCACCAGCCACCCAGAAGTCTGCTTCTATAAAAGGCAATATTGGTTTTAGATTTTCTGCAAGAACACTCTGCATCCCCCCTTTGCTTACGATAAAGAAAGAATCCTTGGCCAAAATAGCATCATATTCTGCTTTCAATATCCAATTCCCATTTTTGTTTATCAAACCAAATTTGTCACGATTATTATTATGTATCACACAATATCCATTATGGAATACATATCCTTCTGCGCCAGTGATATATGGAATATTCAAGTCAATAACCACATTGCCTTTGACATCAATGAATTTTATCATTCCGTTGTCATCTACAGAAGCCAAACCATCAGAGAATACCCATGCGTGCTTGTATTGAGGTTTGATGGCAATTTCACCGGTCAGCATATTGAAGTAACCACGAGCTTTGCCATTACTATAACAAACGAGCGAGTCATCGCCCAATGGTTTCGAAATCCAATGTATGCCATTGACAGTCTTCTTACCATCACGATTTTCAACATACCCATCAGTCTCATAAGTGCGACTATAGTAAGTGGCATTTCTTGACAGGTACTGCGAATTATAATAGGAGTCATCCAAATATTTCGCAGCATTCACTTTATTGTAAACAAACTCGTATAGCGCATTACCTCCAGCACATGCAAACACGAACATAATAAATGCAAAGCATCCTCCAACAATACGTCGAATAAACTTACCATACTTAGATTCATCCCTCATTCCAAGAATCACGGTGAACCATTCTGCTGTAGCTGCAATAAAACCTGTCAGCCCTTTCCAAAATAAAATAATTGATTTTTTCATATGTTTTTTCTATTTATTTTCTTCTTCATCAAAGGCTTCATCTGCCAATCTACCATAACAATTTTGACGTTCTTCCTTTAACATCAGATCTGCACAAAAAGCAGTCTCTTTCTCCATTTGAGAAAGACGAGAAAAGAAATTTACACACGCCATGGTGTCTTTGCGCATAGAAGCACGTATTCCTTTTGAACTATAATCAAAATTACGAGCATTTCGAATAGACATAGACATGGCAACTTCCATTGAATCCAATGAAACGAAATATTCCTGTGTGTCAGCAAATTTCTCTTGCACTTTCTTAATTCTGGCCAAGGTTTCGTTGAATCCATCCACTGCTGCTTGACGTATTCTCTGCATGGAGCCACTACGGTCAAGGATTATCGCATTGAAGACTTGTTTCTTCTGCATTGCTGCCGTGTCTTTTATTCTTTCCATATTATCAGATATTTTTTTGTGTTACAAACTTAATCTGTTTATGTGTATAGAGTAAAATAAGCAACCATTTCTATCATCAAAGTATATAAAAATCCCTCAGCTCATTCGATTTTATATCAAATTGAGCCGAGGGAGACGATTGTCTTTATCATACGATTCTTTACTTTCCCTACTTATTGATAAATCTCTATCCCATTTCTTTTACCTGATACTATTCAAGTACACTCTTCCAATTAGGAAATTCTTCTTTTAAAAAGCGAAGCCATTCTCCCATTAATTCAAATCGGTCATTAGATGAGAATATTACTCCGATGGTGCCATCACACCGCTACAACGGTACCACCATCGGAACGATATTCTCAGTTAAAAACAAGTTAATCATCAATTCCTGGTGCTACAGCAGGAAGTCCGCTATAGTTAGGAGTATCCCATAAATCGTACAAATCTTGTTGATGAGTATTCGCTATGTTTTCCCATTTAAGTGCTTCCTCATAGTTACCACTATCCATAGCCTTATGATAATTATCTACGGCCAAATCACGTTCTTGCTCCAAAGTGTGATTTTGTTCTAATTTCGCTTTATTTTGCTCGTGCATTGCATCTGCCATAGAATGCGAAAATGCGTCAGCAGGAAGTCCACTCATAATATCAACATCCAGCGGATTAGCGAAGTGAGTGTTTCCAAACATATCCGCTACAGGCTGAAAGCCATCCATTGGGGTTATCCAATCTAAATTCTGAATTCCCGAATAATCAAATGAAAAAGGATCAATGTAATTCGTTGTATGCATTGACAATGCAAGTGTTGGATCAATTGGCGGCAAATCGAATTGGAGCAATGCGTCATTGAAAGGCATATCCATAGATGGGAACTGCTGGAACATGTTATACAATTGTGGGCCTTGAGTGACGAAATCAATCTGGTGGCTATAGTTCAGAAACTGAGCAAATGTATCATAATCTACATTTGCGACCTCATTAAGGTGACCATCAGCAAATCCATTAGACACCATACTTCGAGTTGCTTCTGGTGTGGCAATATCAGTAGAAACCATGAAACAATTTGAATCAGACCATGCGTCCATAAACAGGTCAAGAGGATATGGCTGAGCAGGGTGGCCATTACCAGGGTCAGTGACAATTACCATAGGATTAGCTGGATCGCTCATATCTATACCGGCGACTATAAGTGCATGATCAGGTGTGTCGCCTAAGAATATATCCTTTAACCAATCCCATATTGAATTATCCCACAGTTCACCACTATCTACACCGACAATGATCTTGTGTCCCTGGGCTAACTCATTAACCAAATCATAGACATTTGCACCATCGATTTGAGTACACGGAACTCCTGCATCATTAAGAAGTTTTCCGATATCATCCATTCTCGTACCAGAACCATCATTAGCATACCATTGATGTTCAATAGAATACTGTACACACTGATCTTCAGTTACAGGAATACCGAAATCATTAAGAATCAACTGTTGAGACTTGATAGCACAAGTATCACTGTAAGTTTGCTGAACTGGATTGTTAAAATCACCAATTACACCATCAATTTGTAAATCTGCCATTTTGTTTTTTATTCTATTATATTACCTTACATTATATCAATCATATAAAATGTGACATTATTTGTTATTACAGAACGAATATTTGGGAATAACTATCACCATCTTTACAAATAATCCACATAATTTCAGGGGCTACTGTCTAAAAATTAGCTTTTTGTATATTTTAAATATACTTTTTCACTATCATCGGCAATTTTTTCATGATTATACCAAATTGACACCTTAAAATAAATATCCGCAGAAGAATCTAAATGAAGTTCTGAATATGGCATAAATAATACAAAATCGTTATAATCAGAATTCTCATAATGTGGACAAAAATTCTTTCCTACAGCAACACATCCGTCCTTTGTTTTATAACTTCCATTTGTGTCAATTAAAGCTGTCGCATCTGCAAAATGAAAATAAGCAGAAATTCTACCTTCCTTATTTAGCATGTTGTGAGTTTTGAAAGCAATATGGAGCCTCATTCCTTTCTTTCCATTATCGTCATATGTATCGTAGTCAACCCATACTTTAACAATTTCGCCATATGGCTCAGTATTTACATATTGATCAGTGCTTGCATATTGAGTTATATTTACACGCTTCTCAATATCATCAGCAATAATAGTAAAAAAATCTGTACGTTCATCCCCTTTATTTGGGGCAACTATTATAGTTAAACTATTGCCATCTATAGACAAAGAAACCCATTCATCAACACTTGTACCAATTCTCCACTCACCATCAGTATCTATCGTAACAGTCTCTGTCTCTCCTTTTGAACTTAAACGTACATCATCATTAGATATATTCAAATAGGATGCTTTAGTCTCTTCAACAAACTCTTCTACCGTTGAGTCCTCTGGCACTAATGACAAAGGAGTATGAATTGGCTGTTTGTCATTATATATAACAATTCCGCCAACAATACAACACAAAAGGAAAATCCAAAGAAGAGCTTTGACACAACCACCACTGCTTTCCTCCAACTTCTTTCCACAATTTCTACAAAACTTAGCTTCGTTAGGATTTGATGTTCCACATGACTTACAATTCATCTGTTTTCGTTTTTCTTATATTGTTGACAAAAATCTATATACTTTTTTTAGAGTGTCCTTATATATAACACTGTCCATCTTACCTTTTGTCGTATCAATCACGCAAAGATTGGATATGAAAGATAAAGATGCCTTTTTAAAATTGTTTATAAAAAAAAACATATCTTCTGTCTGAGTTGTAGATATAATTGATATTTTTTCTTTTTAAAAACTGATGATTTTATAGTAAGAAAAAGCTAACAAATAACCTAAAACAAAACACAACAACGGGAATATTTTTTTCATGATTCGTTGTAAGAAACTGTCTTTTTCTCTATCCTCTCCATCAGTTATACTTATATCATCCATTCCCATGATTTTAAGTTCTGCTCCGCATTTTCTGCAAAATTTTGCATTTCTATCATTTTTTTCTCCACAACTATGACAATCAATATTAAAATCATTTTCCATACCAGAATTAACCTCATCGTTATTTGATGTGTTGATTGTAGGGTATTTCTCATTCTGAAGAAAATCCACAATAACAACAGAATAATTATCGTTAGATTTCTCAGAACAGATATCATCTATTATCTCCATTACACCTTTTGTATCACGATTAATCATACATTCTTCTATTTCTTTGTCTCTCATAGCATCGTTGACACCATCAGAACACAAAAGCAAGCGGTCATTATTTTCTATCTGCAAAAAATCGACATCAATTTGAATATTGCTTTTCCCAGACATAACACATCGAGTTAATAAATTTTTATGAGAATTTTCAAAAGCCTCATCTTCTGTCAAAATTTCCGCTTCAACTGCCTCTGCTACTTTAGAATGATCTTTTGTTCTGAACTTCTTAATTCCATCCTCGTTAAACAAATAACAACGACTATCCCCAACATGACCGACCAGAACGTTCATCTTATTAATAACAACAACAACCAATGTCGTACCCATTGATTTTTTATCATCATATACATCAACAGCGGTTAAAGTTGATATAGCTGTGTTAAGAGCATCTTGAATATCTTGTGCTTCATAAATATCTTTTGTCAAGCTCTTTAGATACTCAAAAACTGCATTGGCTACTGTTTGGCTAGCTACTTCACCATGTCCATGTCCTCCCATTCCATCACATAGAATAATAAATCTACTATAAGGATCATGCTTCTCTTTAAATAGCACATAATCCTCATTGTTCTCACGTTTCCCTTGCTTCGAGAAACCGTTAATTGACTTAATGCGAATCATATTTTAATCATTAAAATTTACTGTAAGCCCAATCCTCTCCCCATAACTACACCTAATAATGACGAGAAATAAATTCAGCTCCCAAAGGACTCCCAAAAACAATTATATCTATGAAACATAAAATTTCAAGAAATATTTTTGTGCCATCCCCTAAAGTAAAATCAGAGTTATTGCGATGTATCCTCTCTGTAGGTTTTTGTCCGTCTATAAGAATCTTGCCACAAGAGCGACAGAAATTCATACTATTAACATCTTCCGTATTATGCTGTTTACACTTATTCATTTTTAACGAATTATTATTTTACATCAAACAACTTACGAATAATAAGTAGTAGCCTTCACTCATCCAATAACTAATGCCATACAAAGTGCATGAGACCATGCCTTAAAGAATTCTGCTACTCCTGTTATAAGACCCATCATGCAAAGTACACACAAGAATACATTGGAATGTATTTCTAATTGATTTTGTTTTCAGAACAGATGACGGCATCCTCTCTTCTTGTTGAATTAGTTAACTGCCACATGATTGGCCATATCACAAATTGTTTTTATAAATTGTCATTATTATTTATATATGGGGATCAAATACTCTTTAGAAGCTCCGCAATGATTGCAAAAGAATACTTTACCGTCAGAGTAAGCTTTAGTATAATTATTGCACTTTGAACAACGAAAAGATTTTATTTTAGTCGAAACCTGCTTCTCAAAATCATAGCCGCATTGATCACAAAATCTGTTTTTCCCTTTTCTAAGGGTTCCACAATTAGCACATACTTCCTTCTTTTTATTCTGTTCGTTCCTTGTGGCATTCTGCAAACAGCCACATTCTGGACAAAATTTAACTGATGGAAGTATCATCTTTCCACAACATGGATTGATACATCTTTTTAATTTTAACTTATCAAATTCTTCAAAGGCCTCTTTTATTTCTTTGCAACTTTGGTATCTATGCTTTGGATTTTGCATAGTACATTTTGTTATTATTTCTGCAAGTTTTGGCGATTTTACCTCACAAGATGGATCTGTACTTCCTGTACTTAAAAAATGAAGCACCTTACCAAAAGAATATATATCCGATGTATAGCCTAATTTTGCGCCAACTTGTTGCTCTGGAGAAGCATATGCTAATGTCCCCTTAAAAGTAGATTCTCCTGTTTCTGTGGTTAGTGTTAGTTTTTCAGCTCCATCCACAATAGTAGCATTTTCTCCAACAACTCTTGCAATACCAAAATCTATGATTTTAATATAACCATCGAACGTTCGGAACAAATTACTTGGTTTAATATCTAAATGAAGTATATTGTGATTATGTGCATATTGAAGTCCATCAAGAACTTGATTTGCTATTTTTTTTATGCTTGTCTCACCAAGTCCTGTTTTTGCCTTTTGTTCAATATATCGTTGGAGATCAAGACCGTTGAGCCATTCCATTTCCAAAACAGTAAATGAGGTACCATTTGCTTGCTGATGTGGATAAGCATCCAATATTTTTATAATATTAGGATGATCAAGTGTCGTTTGTAAACGAATCTCTTTTAAGAATTGTTGTACAAGCTTTGGAGTGTTGACTGCTTTATCAGGGCGAACAAACTTGAAAGCCCTTGAGAAACCACCTTTTTGCCCTTTATAAACGAGTGCCATTCCACCTTTATATGGAGGCTCTATCAATGTATAACCATTAATTTGCATATCTTTTTATTGTTATAGATTCCGTTTTTTGTTTTTTCTATCACTAATAATTCATTTTTTTAATTGAAAAGACGTTCGCCCAGCTCTAATAGTCCAACCGTCTTGTAGTTCTGCACTTCTTCTGGATATAGGATAGTTTTGTAAATCCAATGGCTCCCTATTATTTAATATTGTTGCTTTTGTCTTACTACATGTTGTAATAGTATAACTCCATTTACCATAAGCATTTTTAGTCACAGTAATAGTAAAATGGTTTCGACTCATAGAAGAATCATCAAAATGAAAGTCCATATTTTCACCACGACCAAAAGAATTGACACCCGCTTTAAGTTGTAAAACCAAACCATTAGTATATATTTTAGCTATTGGTTCAAGTGGAGGAGGTGGCAGAATTTTCGATATTATACCACCTAAGCATGTGGCAAAATTATGATCGTAAGCACCTTTCACTCCAGTAACATTTCTTACTATTTTTACATTCGGAGCATTTTGTGAAACAAGATGTTTTTCTAACATTTCACGAATTAAAGGAATAGCAGTAGAACCTCCAACAAATAACACTTGTTTTATATCTGACCAACTTCTCCCAGCAGTATGAATCACCGAATCACATGCTTTTAATGTTAATGCTATTTTATCTTGAATGAGTTCATTAAATTTGATTCTATTCAATGACATTGACATTCCGTTTGAAAAAAGCTGTGAGGCCTTTTCGTGTATAGACAAAGTTTCTTTTAACCTTTTGCAAGCTGCATAATCATCCAATTTATCTTCTCTCAACAAAGGCTTTCCTAATTCTTGACATTCATTATATATATATTTATAAATAGCTGCATCGAAAAACTGTCCACCACATTTAACACCACTTTCATTTCCTATCAGTTTTGGTTCTTTTGCATTAGACATATCTAAAAGAGCAGGATCAAAAGTACCTCCCCCTAAATCATAAATGAGCGAAATACCGGTATTCTTCGCCCCCATAATATATGCATAATGTTTGGCTGCGGCTTGTGGCTCTGACATAAATTCCACACGTAGAAATCCAGCCTGTGCAGCAGCTTCTCGCATGACATCAATACGACGGTCGTTTTCTGTATATATTGCAGGAATGGTCAAGATGACAGAATCACAAACTTGATTGTTATTTTCTATCTGAGAACACTCTTTAACATACCTCAGAATTTCTCGCACAATATCAACATACTGAATACCATTCAAGTCAATCTGTTCTGCAATATTCAACTTAAACTCTTGTTTAAAACTTTCTGGCATTTTTTGCCGCAATGGCTCTGCATTTTGACATACCTGTATATCCTTATTTGGGAATACACAGGCAATGCTCGGAAAAAATTGAGTATTACCATATGTGACAACATGTGGTTTGCCATCAATTTGAATTGCAGCAGCTGTATTACATGTTCCAAAATCAATACAAACCCAAGTCATCATTCAACTCCTTTTCCTTTTAAAATACAGAATAGCCCTATAACAAATGAAAGGCAAGATACTACACCAGCCTCAAAATCATCATGACCAGATATTAAAGAGTGAAAACATGCAAGCAGGAATGCAAATAAGGAAATTGTCAAGCTCCATTTTACTAAAATGCTATTATTGCGTTTATTCGTCTTAACAAGCAACAAGTATATAACTGATAAGGCAATAGATACTATATATATAAAAGCAACTACGCCTCTATCTACATCACGACAATTAAAAGCAAAAAAAAGTGATACAATTAAAGCAATTATTAATACCACAGACAGAAATAGTGATAAACAAAAATTCGCTTTCAACGAATTGCCACAAACGCGACAATATTTTGCTTCGTTCACGTTAAGATTTCCACATTTAGAACATTTGATCATATCATCTATATTAAAAATTAAACAAGTTTTCTCCTTCTATTCCCTAACTGATTATTTATATCATCTTTCCCACACATTGTCAATTTTATATTTTTACCATACGAGAAAGAAATCGTAAGGAATAATAATAATTCTTTCTTGTATTCTATAATATCCTTAATTACAAATATTCTGTCTTGAGGTTTCCGACATTAAATGAATAGGCATGAAAGATAGGTTGAGTTGGAATGATGATTATATCTCCAGCTATAGAGTTAATTACATCAACAAGAATGGCTTTATATTCAATGAAACATAGAAACATTTGATTTAATTCATGACCATAAGAACGGCCAAATTTAGCACCATCTTTATTTTCTATATCATATCTACTGCATTTCATAATATAATTGATAATTAATTTATTATTTCTTAATTACATACTGGCCTTACAGATCGAAAAGCATTAGAAACACAGCTCATACCATCTCGCACATTCACTCCTGATTTCCAGAAGTATAATGCATACATGTGTTCGTTATTAATAATCGTTCCAGTTTGATAAAATCCACTTTTTCCTTTTCCTCCCCATCCGCTATCCTCTGGATCATATATCCCAGCAGCAGGTAAAAAAATGGAATTTCCATTAGGGCCAGTAATAATGTATCCATTTTTTCCACCATTATTTGTCCATTGCCAATCACATTTATCTATCAATTCTTGGAACTCATTCATTGTTGGTAATCTCCATGGATATCCCAATCTCTGTCTAACATAATCTTCACTACTACCACTAATATTATTGTTTAACGGATGAATATAACTTATGGTACCATTGAAATGTGAATTTGAATAACCGCAATAATCGCCATACTCTTCAGAAGAGCTAGCACCAAGATTACAAGATGCCCATTTTACAGATAATCCTAAATCAACAACTTTATCATTATTAGCAACATAAGATCTATCACCATTATTTACAACACTAACAATAATAAATACCGCAAGTAATGCACACACACCTATAATAAGCCATTTAAAACTATTGGTGGAAAATTTTTCCCCACAACCTCTACAAAACTTGGCATCACTAGGATTATCTAGCCCACAATTATTACACTTCATATCAACAATTATTTATTAAATAAAAAAGCTTTAGATTGTTCATATTGATACTTCATCAATTGTAATTTCTGACGCAGTCGAGAATAAGATGTAAGAATAACATTCATCCAATTTCTTTCTTCTGGATCTGGTTCCAAAGCGACCTGTTTCCTCCAATATTTCTCACGTTCAAGAGCCTTATCTACTAAATCTTGTGCAGTCGATATGAAAGAAAGTCCTAGTCTTTCCAATGCAGAACCTCCGTGTTCTCCACATAAAGTAAGAAACTCCTGTCTATCACTATCACTTAATGTTATATCACCATTGTATAGTTGATACAGCAAATCATATTCTTTATGCTCATGAACTAGATTTGAAAACAAATCTGAGATTCGTTGCTCAACTTTTGATAATAATTGAATTGAAGTATTATCCCTAACTTGCCCTTTTAATGCCATTATAGTTTGTTGAAGGCTTTGATATAGACTCTCCATCTTAATCAATTTGGCTCTCATTCCAAAATGATTATGAAGTACTTTCATAAAATCCTGAGCACCGCTTTCATTCCATAACAAACAACGTGCAGATTGTATGTCAGTCAGCTCACCTCTTTTAATAGAATTTACAATTAAAAATGCGCCATATAGTCCGACCTTTAAAATGATATTCTCTCTTTGATGAACTGTCAAATTAAGGCATGCCCCTGGACTTAAAAAATTTCTTACAGATATAAACGCTTTTTTTAATTGATCATTTTCACTTTTTGACAAACATACCAGCCCTGATAATGTTGACTCATCTAATGTTGATGATGCCAAAAACTGCAATGCTGATATTGGATATAAATTAAACAATGTCTTACTCAACATTGGATTCTTATTCTTAAGTTCCATTGCAATATCTTTTCCTATTTCTATTGCAGATTCTTCTCTATCAAATCCCTCTTGCCATAAGACATCTATTTTGGCCAAAACACCTATTGCATTCAATGGATTAAAAGAATTGCCTGAATTATACTGCCGAACAATATCTAATATGTTTTCTGAAACAGAATGGGTAAAAAGCATAATAACAGCATCTGGACGTACCTTTTGTATAAATTCTAAGGTATTTTGAGAATCCTTTCCTCTTAATGCATCAAGCCCTGGAGTATCAATGATATTTATTTCCTTAAGAATTTCTGCATCATCAAATATCTCAATATAACTGATATTGTCAATTTCTGGATTATGATTCTGGGTTGACCATAAGGCAAATTCTTTTGGTTTTTTATATACGACAGGAGTGTTGTCTTTATGATGAATTATAATGTCTGAGTCAGGATTTCCATACTTTAACCAACCAACATTATATGTAATTTCTTTCTGGCCTGTCGTCATTATTTCATTCTTACCTAGCAAGGCATTCACTAAGGTTGATTTTGATGAGCTTATCTTTCCAATGACTGCTAACTGCATAGGCTCGTCCATTCTCTTGATACCATCCTCTAACTTACAATACAAAGCATTCATAGAGCTACTTGGTATCATTTGCATAATATGATGTAGCCCTTTTGCTATACTTTGCGTATCATAAATACACTCCATACCTCTATATGTCTAAATTATCAATATCATTCTTTGCCTTAACAAGTGGATTCAATTGATTCTGCAAAGAAACCTTTTTGCTGACCGCAATATTTATCTGTTGCTTCATCTTTTGTATTTCCATAATTGAGAATTGCAAACTATCTTTATAATCTTTTGCCCTTGCTGAAATAACACTTATCCACTCACTTTGAAATTCCGAAAATCTACTTTCTACATAATTTCTCATATTTTGCGTCGCAACAGAAATCTGAGGCTGATATAATTGTCTTAGCTGAGATTCTTGTTGGCTGTTAGCTACATCTTTCTGATTCTTATAACCTGTATATATTCCTAAAGCAAGAGGCGCAATAATGTTAACAATGGGAATTGATTCCAGTAAAATACCACTTATCATTGCGACCCCCCAACCTGGTGTGCTTGAAAGAATCCTTTTATACACAGGAGTAGAACTTTGTAAATTTTTAGCCATAACCCTTCCTGTAAATTGCTTTGCTCTATAGTTCAATAAACCATCAAACTCTGGCATTTTGGCAATATTTTCAAATGCTTTATTAAGTTTCAGGGTTATCTCTGAACCCATAGCTTCCATCGCATCGTTAATCTTCTGACCAAGCCATTTTCCACCATCTTCTGCTTTTGACCTTTCATCTTTCAATAAAACGTTAAGCCCTGTAGATGAAAGATCAATACTTGCTTCATTAAGCCAATTGATTATTAACTCATGTTCTGATGCTATTTTTTTTGAGACAGAAACTCTAAAGGTTGAAGTTGGATTATTCATATCCAATATTTTAGCCTCGATTTCTGATTTCTTATTAGACAAATCCTTAATTTGATCAACATCAGGACTTTCTATCTGGGTTATTTGAGCCTGCAATGGAGTAATTACCAACTCTAGCTGTTCAGATAAACTATCTCTAATTCCTTCTAATATGCCTGCTTTATAATCGTTTATTAAGTTTGCGATTAACTCACGCACTTTTGCAAAATTCCCCAATCCTTCTTCTTCGCGAATGCAGTCTGCAGCAGAAACAGCAATTACATCTAACGAATCTACGTCAACTTGTGTATATGTTGATACTTTATTTATAGTATCCTTTCGAATTTCTTCAACAGAATTTTTGTCTTTTAAATCTGCCTTATTTACAATAATCGCGCTATGCTTTGCATATTGCAAAACTTTGTCCTTATAATACTTTAATTCGGTGATCGAAAGAGGCTCATTGACATCAGTCATGAACAATGTAACATCAGCTTGCGGAAGGAAATAGTTTGTTAACATTGCATGTCGAGGATCCAAGCCACCAACTCCAGGAGTGTCAATAATAATCAATCCTCTTTTTAGTTCATCAAGAGGTAATTCCAATTCCATACATATTGTATTGCCTATTTCCTCAGCAGTGCCAACTGTATATTCTTTAATATCATCAAATTGTACTATTTCCTGCTGTAAATTAGAAAAATCTCCAAAAATGCGTGTCGCTTTTTCTTTTTGACCATATTTGATAATAGACACGACTGAAGTACATATTTTTCTAGCAGTAGGACACACATCGCGCCCTATGAGAGCATTGATAAATGTTGATTTACCACGTTTGAACTCACCACAAACCAAAACCGTAGTTGTAGAACTTTTCAATTCATTTAACTGTTTTGATAGTTCTGAAATCTTTTTCCCTTTCTTCGCCTGTGTCATATAGGCAGAAATAGATTCGATAGTAGTTTTAATGACATTGACTTGCTTATCTAACATATTTTTTATTTTTAATCATCATTCAAAAAGTCTAAATATGATTCCAATCCATTCATAGAATCGTTATCGATGGAAGGGTAACCTTCAAAATTAGTGTTTTCATTTAGATTGGCAAAGTCTTGATGAAAAGAATTCTCATTATTCGAATCATCACATCCATCATTTGTCACCAATGAATTATCCTCATGGACTATAGTTCCACTTTCTTCAAGATTCAATAACCCCGTCAAATCATCTAATTTAGGAAAGGAAAAGTCAGAGGAGGCTAAATCATTTGGTAATTCAAATCCGGCTTCTAACATTTTATGAATCTGATCATCAATAATTATATTAACATTCAAGATATTCGATAAAGAAGAGTCATTCATTATAAGTTCTGCCATATCTTGGGTCTCTTCTAAAGATAAGTTTCCATCAAGATATGCTGCAAATTTTTCTATGCTTACAGGACTTGTCAATGTTTTAACCATTGTATGCCTCCTTTCTGCTAACGCTCAGAAACTGAGCTTTTGCTAATTTGTGTTTATTATAATAATTTGCCATAGTCATTCCTAATGCCTCTGCAGTTTCTTCGTTTGACAGATGTTCTACATACCGAAGATAAATTATCTTTCGGTATCTCTCATTGGGCATCAAATTGATAAGTGTAACGACGTCCATACGATTCATTCTATTAAAATCTATTTCAGAAGAACCATATTTATCAAACAAACTATCACCATCAGAAGCATTTTTTTCATTGAAAGTATGAAATGAAGACACTTTTTCAAGATTATCTTTCTTCTCATACTTTTTGTAACAATAGAAGAGACACACTGCTTTCAACCAACTTGCCAGTGTACTTTCGCCACGAAAATTTTCCATTTGACATCTACCTGTTTGCGTACTTGGTGCAAGAACGAGCATATAAATTTCATCTATAAACTCCTTGCAATTTGCACAGTCTGTATAGTAGTTGTCATAGATGGACTTAAAGAGGGGATAGCATTGCTGATAAAAGTATTTGCGTGTAACCATTTCGTCCTTGTTTATCAAGGACTTGGCAATCTGCAAATCTTGTGTGAATATCTTTTTTACAATCATTGCTATATCTATATAATAAGGTACAGTAACCTTTTACTTCTGCTTATCTTCTACCACCTCACAATAGGCACTCGGTACGTATGCAGTCATAACGGTCAGCAGGTTGTTCACAACAATGCCCACTCGCTGTTGTCCTTTATGACGTGCCACTATTCCCATAAAGCCTTCGAACTCACCTTTTACGACTCTTACCAACTGACCTTTCTCGAACTTCTGGATTTCTCCAGAGACAATGATAACATCGTCTTTCTCTGAAGCACACGCAATTTTAAGGCTTTTCATCTGATAGTCAGGGACTATCAATGGAGCTTTCTCTATTCTATTGCCAATATGTGTATGATGATAATAAAAACGAAGAAATGAGAGGTTTGCGTTGTCGTAAACAAAAGTTTTGAGTTGCTCTTCTGTGCCGTAGGCGAAGAAAATATTTGGTAAACGTGACTCGGTAACAACTTTGCGTTTACCATTTATAAGTTTAACCGAATTAATCGTTGGATAGAAAGCCATAACGCCTTGGGTTGTCAAGTAGTCGTATGCTTTTTTTTCTCTACCATAAGTGGTGCGTAAGACATACCAATGTGAACCATCTTCCTTTTTTTGTGCTTTAGGCATTGCTGCTTTATGTGCATTTCTGGTGGACACCCCTGTTTGTGAACTCTCTGCGAAAACATCACTTTGAGCTTTGGGGAGGGTATTGGAGGTAAGTCCAACACAGGGAGGAGTTTCACCACCTCCTATGGTGCGTACATATCGTGATGCACGTTCATCGACTTTCATATCGGTGTTAACTTATTCTAAGCAGAACCCAGTTAATAAATTGACACAAAAAAGCGTGAGATCCTCTTGCTGCCTATCCCACACATCGAGGCTCTTGCATTGCCTATTTTGGTTGAACAGACAACGTCAGAGCCCACGCCGATATGAAAATCATCACCATAAAGAGACCTATATAAAACATTTTACTGCACCCAAAGGGTACAATCTATGCTTACAAGGTCTCCACGGGTTTTGATATAATCACACCCGGGACATCTACCGTTGCTACATTCAAGACCAAAATATCGATATGGTTGCAAGATTTCGATGTGTCTTAAACAGAGCGTCAGATAAACGCCTTCTATGTCTGGATTGTCTTCCCACCCATGCCCGCTTTCGTATAGATATGTCATGGCTGATTTCACTACACTCAGCACGGCGTAGGCTGCCGACTCGGTTATCATGAAAGAACTCGTCTTACGGCGACAACTGCAGTCTGACTATACAATCCGATAGCAAAGGTAAAGAAAATAATTAAGATGTTAGTAAAAAGGATTAGAAATATTAATGTCTATATACGAATTTAAGATTATTTAAGTAAACTAATTCTGTAAATCTAATAATTTGTGCAAATAAAACCATTTTCAATGCTTTTAATACAAAAACGTGAACGAAGGACATGTCACGTTTATGAATCAGGAGTGAAACAGGGGGACAGATACTGTTATAAACAAGGCAAGTTGGGTTGTTTTGCTCCCGACATTTATGACGGGAGCAAATTGTAACTTTAAATCTTTCAAGTGTTTACCTTTACATAAAACATATCCATTATATAAGAGTTCTTCTTCGAATGTCACAGATCAATCTCATCATCCCCAAGCGTTGCAATATAACAATATAACAGTTTCCTAAAACGATTTTTGCGTTACAGTTTTACAGTTTCCAAAAAGCTAATCGCACATTCGCAGCAATGGCGTTCATGGATTTAATAGTTGAAAACTCCGGAAATAAGCAGACGATGACAACCTCGGAAGGTATACCATCGCCTATAGATATTGAATTCTTGGAATTAAACGTCAATCCCTAACGTAACGATAGGTGGTTAGCCCACAATACGGCTAACCACCTATTATATATAAGGTGTAACCTGTTCGAATTATCATGTTAACCAAACACCGACTTGCTTAACATGTCGCATGCAACGTGTTAAGAAAATGGTGTTTTGCTTAACACGTTTTTTCTATCATGTTATGTCGTTGGACTTATGCTCATCGGACTGATTGATGAAAAGATCCACCAATTTTGTATTGATGTAGAATGACACGGGGACTGGTCTATGTCATCAACCCCAAGCGTTACAATATAACAATATAACAGTTTCCTAAAACGATTTTTAAAGGAGGGTGCATCATAATGGGCAATGCACCCTCCTTTTCATCTGCTGGAAGGTATCATTTGAACTTCCATTCGTCGAATGTGATATTGTTTCCTTTTAGGACAAAACAGAGGTCCATTGTGCCTGTCATATTCTTTTGAAGTTGGGATTCTATGAGTTTC
>Ga0129311_1001378_pt1 | contig 17315 bp, 19 predicted proteins | sample Go1ome_FD_94435 | JGI IMG/M metagenome (GOLD analysis project Ga0129311, IMG submission 94435) | Western lowland gorrila individual fecal microbial communities from Wisconsin, USA - Go1022B metagenome | ecosystem: Host-associated > Mammals > Digestive system > Large intestine > Fecal | place... | reverse complement strand
TTCCCGACTATGAAATCGTTAGATAAATAAATCCAGTGTTTATGCGGGTTTGAGGCAATCTCAAGATGGAGTTGACCAACGTTTGACTAAAAAAATTCAGTGTCAAACAAGTCAATATAATTTAGTTTAATTTTATATTAGATCCGAACAGGACGAAAGAATGCACTGTTTACGGGCTATTTTCTAAGAAAATTAGGAAATAGCCCGTTTTTTTGCGTTATGGAAAAAATAGTCAAAAAGGTAGTTTTGGTCAATAGAATTGGTCAAACGGAAGCATCGGATACGGAGGTAAAAACATATGCAGGATAATTACAAAGAAACAAGGGCAAAAAGTAAGAAATTTGTGAGGTATGCAGATGGAGCAGAATTATATAGCATGAGCGTGTCAAAATTCATGCAGCTAGCAAAAGATGCAAAAGCTTGTTATAAAGTTAATCAGTTGGTATTAGTTAATTTAGAAATAATTGATAAGTATCTTGAGACATTCCATATAGTTGAGGATGACTTTTACAAGTAAGGAGATGATAGGACATGGCAAATCAGTTAGACAGATCGAAAAGGTCGAATCAAATCTATGAACTGGACTCGATAAAATATTTAAGAGAAGAGACTGCCGCAGATATATTTGGATTGCCGTATAGCTCTGTATTGTACTTTGCACAAGCAGCAGGAGCAGTATACCATTTGCCTAAGATCACGCTTATACATAGAAAAAAGATGGAGGAATATATGAATCATTTACATAAGGTTCCTAATACTGGGAAATATGTCCAAAAGAAGTTTGTTAGAATTGGTGAGGGCTCTATTACATATAGTATTGGTCATCATAGGTTTATTGAGATGGCAAGAGCAGCAGGAGCTGTATATAAAATAAATGAGGGAACTGGGGGGACAGTTCTTGTTAATCTTGAAATATTTGATGAGTATATGGAACAGTTTCGAGAAGAACCCAGAGAAATGAAAAATCCATTGTGGAAGCCAGAAGACGATAATTGGAAAAGGAAGTGATTAAGTGGCGTATTCATATAAAACATATTCAGATATGAAGGATGTAATGAAGAAATTTGTGAATGCTTCTGAAGGCTCAGTTATATATAGTCTAGGAAAGACAAGATTTATGACATTAGCAAAAGAAGCAGGAGCAATATACAAGGTAGGAGCATCAGCTTTAGTAAATACAGAAATCTTTGAGGAGTACCTGGAACAGTATCATGAAAATCCGGTTCCATTACCAAAACATGTATGGGATTTGAAGAAAACCAAAAAATAGACTCTTTTTTTGAAAAAAGCCCACTGTAGTTTCTTTTTGTATTTGGCATCTGCCTGTATTATATACATATCCCAAGCGATTGGGAGTCACAACTGAATAACAGCTACAGATTCGTATAAAAATACCGATAATTAGAAAATTGTTAAAAATACGATTCATAAGTTGAAGAGTAGAATTTCGGAATGTTTGCCTGGAGTATTCAAGGTCACTGCTTTCATATTAGTAGTTTGATGTATCGAGAGATGAAGAACGAGGAGCAGGATACAAGTATGATAAAAGGAATCACAGACATTCCGTAAGGATAATAACCCATGGAGGGCGAAGATATCGTCCTTATCCTCGGAAGGCAAGTTAGAGGAGATAGTGTTGCTAGAAATAGCAAGGCGTCGTGAAATGCACAGCAGCTCGTCTGTAGTTCCTAAGTATGCGGGGGGATTAGGATAAAACGCATACCTACATGCTTAGCATTAAGCATAGCCATGTAGACTATATCACTTCCAAATTCAATTTCTGTCTATATGGCACTAATTTGAAGGAGGATAAAGTGATGATGGGATTTAGTATAGCATTAATAATTATTGTTCTTATCGTATTGTATTCGTTAGCTAGGACGGCAGGAGAGTCGGACAGGACAATGGAACAGATAAGAGAGCAATTACTCCTTGGAAGGGAGGAAAGCTCTGGTGGGAACAGTTGAGAAAAGAGTTAGGCATAAAAAACAAAGACATGTGTCTCCAGAAAAGAAGTTTGAGAGAGAACTAAAGGACTGTATGCATTGCAAGTTCTTCTGGGGACACAACAACAGATGTGCCAATGGAACATGTTGTAAACCTTCTAAGAAAAAGGAACAGAACCTTCCGGCAGAATGTGTCGGATGTCCTTATTATAAGGGAAATGGTTATTGTTTTCCATGTATGCGAAAGTTAATTGGAAAGTAGGTGACAGATATGTTTGAATGGCTGTTTAAGAAGAAAGGATGTGCAAAGGATATGAATAACAGATTAGAGGTAATCGGCATTGATCATGGCTGGTCGATGATGAAAACAATATCTCAGGTATTTGTCACAGGTGTTAAGGAGATTACAACTACTCCGGCATTATTTGGTGATGTACTTGAGTATGAAGGAAAATATTACAAGGTAGGTACTGTAAGGCAGGAGGTCAAGGATACAAAGGTCGAAGATGACAGTTTTTATCTTCTGACTCTTGCAGCAGTAGCAAAAGAGTTAAAGCGTAGAGGTCTTAAAGATGCAAAGGTATTTCTTGCTGTTGGACTTCCGCTTACGAGATTTGGTGCAGAGAAAAATGATTTTATCAAGTATCTGACCAAGAATAAGAGAGTTGATTTCAAGTATGAGAATGAACCATATCATATTGAGATTGATGATGTAGTTGTTTTCCCTCAGTGTTACGCAGCTGTGGTTGATAAGATACCTACAATGGCAAAGAAAACACTAATCGTTGACATTGGTAGCTGGACCATAGATATTATGCCGGTAATCAATAAGGCACCGGATGAGTCAAAGTGTGTGACGATTCCAAGAGGTCTTATTACCTGTATGCGTTCCATTAATGAGCAGTGTGTAAGACAGCTTAATGGTGAGATAGATGAATCAGAGATTCAGAATATTATGCGATATGGAAGGTCGGATATTGATGATGAATATTATGCAATTATCAAAAATGAAATAGAGGACTTTGTTGAGAAGGTATATAACTCAATTCGTGAGTTTGGATATAACTTAAAGACTACACCGGTTATATTTGTTGGTGGTGGAGCTGTCGTAATGAAGAACTTTGGCAGTCACGACGATAAGAACATTTCATATATTCTGGATGTGAAGGCAAATGCCAAAGGATATGAGCAGCTTGCAACTATGGGGTTAAAGAGTGCTAAGAGGTTAGCATAGGAGGCAGCATATGGGAAGACGATTTGAATATGAGGTTAAAACATCGGTCCGTCTTAATATGAACAATCCTCAGCATGTAAAAATAAATGAGGTTATTCAGAACCTTGATCCAAAGATTTTTAAATCAAAGAACCAGTTCATAATAGATGCTCTGCAGTTTTATATTGATAATTATGGAAGAGAAACCTTTGTTGTAAAGAAAAAGGAAAAAGAACGGGCTGAATATATCCGGTCAGAAGACATTGAGGATATTAAGGCAGAAGTAATTCAAGCAGCTACAAGCGAAGCGAGAAAAGAGGTCATCAGACTGCTTGGTGGAGTTATATCCGGTATGAATGTAGCTCAGCCAATAGTCAGACCAGTTATAGAGGAAAAAGAGGAAGAACCGGATAACGATGTAATGAATGATGAAGATGTTGCAGGTCTTGCAATGGGCTGGATGTCGAAAGGAGACTGATTATATGAGAAGAATCATGGGAGCAGTAGGAACAGTGATATTAACGATACTTAAATGGATAGCAAAGATTATTCTTGGAGCATTAAAGCTGGTCTTAGAGCTTGCCAGAATAATTCTTCTTCTATTCGGACTGGTGGCAAGGATATTTCTTTCATTTGTAAGAATGGGAACATTCTGAAGGGAGGTGAACATATGCAGGTAAAGGGATTATTCTTCAATTACAAGAAAAACCGGCGACTTATGAAGTATTTCTTTAAGTTAAGCGAGCTGGTATAATGAAAGGAGCAGTAAATGCACAGAATACGGGACAGACCTTAGTGTCCCGTGCATTACAATAGATTAATTCACTGTAAGAGTGGATAGCACGGAACACGAAGCCTATCCCTCTTACGGAGAAGGGATGGGTGATTTTTATGAAGAAGATAGGTATTATCTTATTATCCGTAATATTGGTCTTTTCAATGGCTGCATGTAATGGTGGCAATGAAAAGACAGACAATAAGACAGAGAAACAGACGGAGATTTTAAAGCCGACTGAGGTGGTCAAAGAGACAACGGAAGTAGTTACAGAAGCTACAACGGAGGTTGTGGCTGAAGAGACGAGCGAAGAAGCTACAGAGGTACAAAGTGATGAAGGAAAGGCTGATATAGACGATAAACAGCCTGCTGATACAAAACAGACTTCCAAGACGGAAGAACAGCCAAAGGCGGACGCAGAACCAAAAGCACAGACAGATGACAGCAAGGATTCGGGAGATAATCAGAAAGATACTGGAGGTAATAATCCAGGTACAGATACTCCAAAGACAAATGAAAGTAATCCACAGCCTGCATCTGTAGCATACAGTCCACAGAATGTCGTATCACTTGCCACAGCCAAATGTCAGGCAGGTGGGATGATTACCACACAGCAGAATCTTCAGAATCATCTTAATGATGGAAGTATCACACAGGAAGAGTATAACGAATATTATCCGTATGATGGTATGGAAGGTTCATACTACAGTGTATTTGTAGAGACAGACTTAAATAAAGCAAGTACCATTGACGGACAGCATTTATCATCCGAAGATGCAATCGCTGGTTATATTGCAAGTATGCTGCTGTTGGAGACAGATCCGGTATTCTACATCAGTTATGATGGAATATATACCACAGGCGGCACAGACTATTACGAGTTTCGATGTCACAGATAAATAAAAACGAATAGAAGCAGAGAGAAGAAAGATGTAAGCCATAAACTTATGTCTTTCTTTTTTTATGCGTAAATTAAGGAGGTAAAGAGCACATGAAACAGAAACTAAAGCGTTTTATGGCAGGATTTATGGCAATGCTCACATTGGTAGGAACTCTCTTTACGAATGGAACAACAGCATTTGCAGCCAGTCCACAGGCAAATATTGCTTTCTGGTATGCATCTACTAAAAATTCCGGAGAGGTCAGTGAGTTAAAAGCCGGATACAATCATGGTAAGATTCTGTATTCAATTCTGGATGGAAATTCTGCATATTGTATGAATTTCGGATTGAGAGCAGATGGCGGACAGCTGATGAATAGTTATGATGATGCGAGCACATCAATGTCAGCACAGCAGCGAAAGCTTCTTAGCTATTGCCTTTACTATGGATTTAACAGTAATGAGGCTAAGGCACCAAGCAATAGTCAGTGTGATGAATATATTGCAACACAGGCAATGGTATGGGTTATTGTAGCAGATATCTTTGGAACAGGCAGTGGTGATTCAGCCGCAAGAAAGCTCTGTAATACAGCACCAAGTCCTGATTCTTCATACAGTTACTATGAGAGACTCAGAGACAATATCAATAGTTCCTACAGTGCAACACTTCCAAGTTTTGCATCACGCAGAACAAGTGAAGCACCAACCTATGAGTTGAAGTGGAATGAGACCAATCAGAGATTTGAAACAACATTATCTGACAGCAATGGAGTTTTATCTGATTTTGATTTTGGCGTAAGCGGATATTCTGTTGATAAGAATGGCAACAGTATCACAATCTCCTCAAAGAGTGTGAATACTACAGCTACAACAGGAACATTCACTTCCAATGCAGGAAAGGTAGAGACAACATCAAGCTGTGTATTCTGGCTGACAGGAAAGAGCGGTTATCAGGAGTTTATTTCTGAAAGACCAACAGCAGATCCAATCAGAGCCTATATCAAGGTTAAGACAGAAAACATCGGATATGGTGAACTTACAAAGACAGATGAGTCAAGCGGAGTGAAGCTGTCCGGTGCAGTTTATGGAATTTATTCTGACAGTGGATGTACTAACAGAGTACAGACTATGACTACAGATGGTAATGGATATGCGAAGTCAGCGGCACTTGTGGCAGGTACTTATTATGTGAAAGAGATTACAGCACCAAAAGGCTATGTGCTTTCTGGTAAGGTTCATACACTTACAGTAAAAGCAGGTCAGACAACAGGAATCTCAGCTACAGATAAGGAACAGCTTGGAGCAATCACAATCTATAAGGAAGGTGAAGTGCTCAGCTCATGGAATGGAAGCAACTTTACTTATGAGAAAAAGAAGCTTCCGGGAGCAACATTTAAGGTGACTGCAGGTGCAGATATCTATAAGGCAGATGGTACAAAGGTTTACAATGCAGGAGATGTAGTTGCAGAAAGCCTTACAACAGGAACTGACGGACAGGTGGTATTATCTGATCTTCATCTTGGCACTTATGTGGTAACAGAGACAAAGAGCATTGATGGATATACAATCAATACAACACCACAGACAGTAGCAGTAGAGTACAAGGACCAGACTGTGACAGTACAGTATGAGTCAACTACTATCGAGAATACCAGACAGAAAGCAGAGGTATCTGTCGTTAAGAAAGATTCTGACACAGAGAATCCTCTTGATGGCGGCAAGTATACACTCTATGCAGGAAACGACATCAGAAACTATGCCGGACAGGTCATTGTAACAAAGGGTACAGCCCTTGAGACAGTAACTACAGGTGAGGACGGAAGTGCAAGCTACAGCGTTGATCTGCCAATCTCTAACGGATACTATATCTCAGAGACACAGGCACCATATGCATATATCAGAAACCAGTCTGATGTATATAGTTTCAACTTCAATGTATTACCTGAAACACAGGCAAAGGCATCATTCAGCCACACATTTAAGAATGACAGAACTACAGCCAAGATTCATATTTACAAGGTAGATAAGGAATCTGGAAAGGCTGTTCCGCAGGGAGATGCTAGTCTTGAAGGAGCTGTTTATGGTCTTTATGCCAGAAACGATATTGTGCATCCGGACGGAGCAGCAGGAGTTGTTTTCAAAGCAGGAGACTTAGTTGCAACACTTACAACAGATAAGAATGGTGAGGCAGAGGTTAATAACCTTTATCTTGGTAACTATTATGTAAAAGAGATTACACCATCAGAAGGCTATCTTCTTGATGAAGAGGAGCATGATGTAGTATGCGACTATGAGGGTGATCTTGTAGCAGAGGTATCAAGAAGCACAACTTCAGCAGAGCAGGTTATCAAGCAGCCATTCCAGCTTATCAAGGTATCTGACAATGGAGATGATACAGAAGCAGGATTACTTGCAGGAGCAGAGTTTACAGCGTATTTAAAATCTTCTTTATCTGTAAAGGCAGATGGAAGTTATGATTTTAATAAGGCAACACCTGTAGTAATCGGCGAGAATGGTTCAACAATCATCACATCGGATGATAAGGGACATGCAGTATCCATTGCAATTCCTTATGGAACTTATGTGGTAGTTGAATCAAAGACACCTCACAACATGAAAACAATCAAGCCTTTTGAGGTAAAGATTAAGGAGAATCATCCAACAGAGCCTCAGACATGGAGAGTTTTCTTAGACAGAGAGTTTACAGCAAAGCTTCGTGTAATCAAGAAGGATTCTGACACAAAGCAGACAGTACTTGTACCTAATGCTGAGTTTAAGATTTTCAATATTGATAAGAACGAATATGTCACACAGTATACAACTTATCCGTCAAAGGTTAAGCATACTTCATTCTTTACAGATGAGGATGGAGATTTAATCTTACCGGAGGCACTTAAAATCGGTAACTACCGCATTGAAGAGGTCAAAGCACCATTCGGATATGTTGTAAACGATAAGTATATCAAGATTTCGGTTGATACTGACACAGCATTTGAGACAGATGGTGATACAAATGATGCCATCATTACAGTGGATTATTCCGATGCCCCTGCAGTTGGTGAACTGACTGTGGAAAAGAAGGGAGAGGTACTTGACGGATACAAAGGTGGTCTTCTTGCAAGCTCATATGACAAAGAGTTTGTTTACAGGGAAGGTTCACTTGCCGGAGCAGTGTTCAAGGTGTACGCAGCGGAAGATATTTTCACAGCAGATAACCAGAAGGATTCTGATGGCAACCGTACTAAGTATTACAGCAAGGGCGACCTTGTGGCAACTCTTACAACGGGCAAGGATGGAAAGGCAGTAGCCAAGAATCTTCCTCTTGGTCAGTACAGAGTTGTTGAGGTAACTGCTCCTGACGGATATGTATTAAATCTGGATGAGCAGAAAGTAACTTTCACATATGTGGATGATAAGACACCTGTTATCAAGGAAAGCCTTACTTTCTCAGATGACAGACAGAAGCTTGATATGTCAGTTACAAAGCTTGATTCTGAGGATAACACACCAATCGCAGGTGCAGTATTCGGACTTTTTGCAGATGAGGATATCAAGAATGTGGATGGCAAGGTAATCATCGAAAAGGGTACACTCCTTGAGAAAGCAACATCTGATGAAAACGGAAAGATTGCATTTGTAAAGGATTATCCATTTGCAAAATATGTTGCAAAGGAACTTGTAAAGCCAGCCGGATATGTAACAAATGAGGAAGTAGTAACATTTGATACCAAGTATCAGGGACAGGGTGTAAAGACTGCTGTTTATACCAGTGAGTACAAGAACACACCGACTACTTTTGAGTTTACTAAGACAGATATTACAAGCGGTGCGGAGCTTACAGGTGCAACACTTACAGTACTTGATAAGGACGGAAATGTGGTAGACACATGGACATCTGATGCAAAAGAAGCACATGTAATCAAGAAGCTTGTAGTAGGCGAGACTTATACACTTCGTGAGGAGTTTGCTCCATACGGATACCTGAAAGCAACTGATATCCAGTTTACAGTAGAAGATACTGGTGATGTGCAGCATGTCCAGATGAAGGACGAGGTTCCTACCGGTACTATCGTAATCAATAAGGACGGAGAATTTGTAACAGATACCACTCTTATGAAGGGTAACTGGTTTGATTTTATCTTCAATTATTTCAAGGACAGCCTTGCAGGTGTTACTTTTGATGTATATGCGAAAGAGGATATCGTTAGCGTAGACGGACTTGGAACTGTATATCATAAAGTAGGTGATAAGGTAGCAACTATCGTGACAAACGATAAGGGCATTGCAAGAATTGATAATCTTCCACTTGGCAGATATTATCTTGTAGAAACAAAGACTTTGGATGGATTTGTGCTGGATGATACACCGATTGATGCAGATCTTTCTTATATCGACCAGAATACAAAGGTTGTATTTGCAGGTATGGATGTGAAAAACGAGCGTCAGAAAGTACAGATTACTGTCACAAAGACCGATTCAGAGACAAAGAAAGCACTTGAAGGTGCAGTATTTGGCTTATTTGCGAAAGAAGATATTGTAAATAAGGACGGAAAGGTCATTGTTAAAGCAGACACCCAGATTGAGAGAGGTGTTACAGGAAAGGATGGCAAAGTAACATTTACTTCTGATCTTCCACTTGGACAGTATTATGTCAAAGAGCTTGAGGCACCAAAGGGATATGTGAAGTCAGATAAGACATTTGATGTGGATGCATCATATCAGGGAGATAAGGTAAAAGTCATCGAGTTTGAAGCTGCATTTGAAAATGCCCCTATTAAGGTTGAAATTTCAAAGACAGATATCACAGGTGAGAAAGAGTTACCGGGAGCAAAGCTTTCAGTAATTGATTCGGAAGGAAAGCTTGTAGAAAGCTGGACATCTGAGGCCGGTAAGACTCACATGATCGAAAGACTTCCTGTTGGAAAGTACACACTTCGTGAAGAGTCAGCTCCATATGGATACAAGGTAGCAAAGGATGTAACCTTTGAGGTAAAGGAGACAGCCGAGATTCAGAAGGTATCAATGAAGGATGAGCAGGCAGTAGGTAAGATTGTCATTGAAAAAACTGACAAAGTAACAGGAAAGCCAATCGAAGGTGTTGTATTTGAAGTAAGAGATAAGGACGGAAATGTGCTTGATACACTCACTACAGACAAGAATGGTCATGCAGAGAGTAAGGAGCTTCCTATCTGTACTTACAATGAGGATGGTTCGTTTAAGGAAGATATTCATTACACAGTAGTGGAGACAAAGGCTGCTGATGGATATATCCTTGATGAGACAGCTCATGATGTGGTTTTAAGATATGACGATAATGCTCCGGATGTTGTGGTAACAACTCTAAAGCTTGTCAATGTACCAACAGAACCAAAGCTTCCACAGACAGGTGATAACGCTAATCCACTTCTTTACCTTGGAATTGGTGCACTTGCACTTATTACCGGTGTCGGAGTTGGACTTCGTGGAAGAAAGAAAAAGAAGAATCAGTAACAATTTAAGAACTATTAACCCGGCAGGGAATGTAAGCCTAAGACTTATGTTCCCTGCCATTTTTATTTTATGGAGGAAACAGAAGTGGTTGGAGAAAGAATCAGATATTACAGAAAACAGCAGAAACTGACACTTAGGGAGCTTGGAGAGAAGAGTGGCTTTATGAATCGTGGAGATGTAAGGATTGCACAATACGAAAATGGTTCAAGAACACCTACTACAGCAACATTAAAAAGAATTGCCGCAGCTTTGGATGTAGAACCTGAAGAACTTTTCTGCGAGGATTGCAGGAAATGTATGTTTCTGAAGAATTACTACAAAAAGAAAAGAAGTCATTCCAAAGTTGATATGGGAATAGATGAGGATTACAGCTACAGGAAACACACAGATCCCGATGATGAAGGGATTTTATATGACAATTTAGATTAAGGAGGAACATCAATATGATGAATTATGAGATTTTTAAGGAAGTAGTAAAGGAAAAGTTTCTGGATTATATGCCAGATAAGTACAGGGGAATGGAGATTGTGATTTCTCCTGTAGAAAAGGTGAATATGACACTTGATGGTCTGAGCCTTAGAAATGAAGGAACAAATATATCACCTACTATCTATGTCAATGACATGTATAAGAGATATCAGGATTGTGGAGATTTGGAACAGACAATCATGGGAGGCTGTGATGCAATGGTAAGAGCGATGGCAGAGATTCCAGCAGTAAGTGTGGACAGTATCTTAAAGGATGCCAACGAGAAGATTGTGTTCCAGGTTATCAATACACAGCAGAATAAGTCATTTCTTGAAAGAGTGCCGCACAGAGAGTTTCAGGATCTTTCCATTGTGTATAAAGTCGTAATCAATGAAGACCGCAATGGTATCCAGAGTACAAAGGTTACCAATGAACTTGCTGACAGACTTGGAATGAGTGAGGAAGAGCTGTTTAAATGTGCAGCGGAGAATACCAAGAGACTTTTCCCGACAACAGTAAGAAGCATGAATGATGTGATGAAAGATATGTTCTTAAAAGATGGAATGCCAGAGGATATTGCTGAAATGATGATCGGTGAGATTCCACCGGAACAGACCATGTGGGTAATCTCTAACACTAAAGGTATCAATGGTGCAGTGAATATGCTGTATGAGAATGAACTTCATGAGCTGGCTGAAAACCTTGGCAGCGATCTTTATATTTTGCCTTCGAGTGTGCATGAGGTGCTTGCGGTATCTACAGAATTGGCAAGTCCGGAGGAACTTGCAGAGATGGTAGTGCAGGTGAATATGGAGGAAGTATCACTGGATGAGAGACTTTCCAATCAGGTATATCACTATGATAAGGATTTAAGAAAGCTTACCCTTGCTACGGATACTCCTAATAAGAGACTTGATGGGATTGTGGCAGAGCCACCACTTGTATATGACTCAAAGGAAAAGTCAAGATAGGAGGCAGCTATGGAGCAGGAACTTACAATGGAAGAATTCATTGCTCTCATAAACAGCCAGAAAGGTGACTTTGTTATCCGTGTTGAGTTTGGAGAGGAGGCTGGTAGCGATGCCGAAGAAGAATGACTTCAAACTTGATGTTGTTTCAGTAAGACTTGTTAAGGATGCTCCGATTTATTCGGAGCATTCATTCAATAACCCGGCAGATATAGCAGCTGTAATGGGAGAATGTATGTGCCAGTTTGACAGGGAAGTGGTATGTGTCGTAAATCTCCGCTCAGATTTAAAACCTATCAATGTGCATTTTGCAAGTGAGGGTTCACTGAATGAAGCAATGGCACACCCAAGGGAATTGTTTAAATCAAGTATCCTTAGTAATGCTGCAAGCATGATGTTAATCCATTGTCATCCATCCGGAAATGTATTTCCGAGCAAGGCAGACACTATGATGACTGACAGAATGAATAAGCTGTGCGAGCTTATGGGAATACCGCTTATTGATCATATCATTGTAGGTGGAGATAATCATGCATTTTTCAGTTTCAGGGAAAAGGGGATGATTGATAATCCAAGAATTACACTCAGTACTGATTACCGGACACTTGATATCAAGTCACCACTTGTAGCGGAGCAGGGAAAGGCAAGGTGAGACAATGGATGGAAGATTTACTGAGGAAGAACTTGCGATAGCAAAGAGCGTAGACTTATGTGCTGTAGCTGAAAGCCTTGGTTATACAGTAAAGAGAATTGGAAAATATCACACCTTAAAAGAAATGGATTCCATACGCATTTATAACCGGAGTCATTGGTACAGATGGTCGAGACAGTTTGATAAGGGTAACAATGGCGGCTCACAGATAGACTTCCTTAGAGTGTTCTGTGGGATGACAGTAAAAGATGCAGTGTTCTGGCTGTTGGATTTCGCAGGGTATCGTAGAATTGAAAGTCCGGCAAAACAGCCGCTTGTTCATCAGGTTACGCACAAGACAGTGGAAGAGCGAAAGCCTTTTATCCTTCCGGAACCGGCAGGAGATAATTCTTATCTGATTTCATATCTGAATCATGAGAGAGGAATCAGCAGGGCAGTGATTGATATATTCCTTAAAGCAGGACTGATCTATGAGAGCAGACATTACCATAATGTAGTGTTCAAAGGGAATGACAAGGATGGTGTGACAAAGTTTGCCAGTATGCGGGGAGTGTTTGATAAACAGGGAAAACCATTCAAGTGTGATGTGGCAGGCAATGACAAAAACTATGGCTTTAATGTGGTAAATGCAGATAGTACAGAGCTTGTTGTGTTTGAAGCAGCAATCGACCTTATGAGTTATGTGGACATATTCACTGATTACGAGTCGAATAAGCTGGCACTTGGAATGCTTGCAGATGCACCACTTGAAACATTTTTAAAAGAGAATCCGCAGATAACTTTCATCCGGTTCTGTCTTGATGGTGATGAGCCGGGCAGAAAAGCAAGCCATGAACTTATGGAAAAGTATTATGGTCTGGGTTATGAAGTGGAAGACTGCCCGCCACCAGCTGGATATAAGGATTATAATGAATGGCTTGTTGCGACAAAGTTAAGTCTTGCTATATCAGGTAATCGTACAAGTGGGATTGTCAGAGCATGAGAAAACAAATTTGAAAGTGTGGGGGCAGAAAGTGCCCCCAAAACAGTAAAGTGGGGGCAGAAAACGCCCCCAAAATGTCAAAGTGGGGGCAAAAAGCGCCCCCGCAATTATGACAGAATGAAATTTGTTTGATGCATGATAAAAAAGTGGGGGCAGAAAGTGCCCCCAAAACAATAAAGTGGGGGCAGAAAACGCCTCCAAAGTAACAAAGTGGGGGCAAAAAGCGCCCCCACTTTCATAAACTGAGGGTTTTAGGGAGATTTTCTCCCTAACTAGATTGCATCAGGGCAGAGATGTCTCTGATGCGTATCTAGCAGTCGCCGGTGACTAAGCGGAGACTGGAGCTATGGTGAAGATTTACTAAATACGGATAAGGGAGGTGCAAGAAAGCAATGGACGTAGAAGTTAAGCTTATAGCAGAACCGGAAGAATTAATAGCCTGGGCAGACACTTATGATATCTTACTCAACCCTTCGATAGAAGATGCTGCAGTTCTTCTTAATTATATGGAAGGACATGATTATGCAATCGGTATAGATGCTGATGGAAAGATGTATAGGCAGGATATGGCAGAAGAGAATGGTGAGATTGAACCATACCCGATTGATGATGTAATTGATAAGGTATGTGAATGGAACTACGATCTGATTCTTGATGCAGAGGCTCATAGAGCAGATCCAAAGGATTTCAATGACTATAACGAGTATCAGAGCAAGTATGAAAGTCTGAAAGCGGATGAAAAGAGGCTTGACCGATTGTTTGACAAGACCTGTTACGGAAAGGAACTAATGGCTGTTGCTACGGAACTGGCAGACAGAGTTATCAGTCAGATAGAAAAAGGAAAGGAACAAAGTGCAGCTGCGGTTACTGTTGCAGAGAACATTAGGAATTACAGTACAGGTAAGAGAGGAAGGTGACTGGATGGCAGATAAAGTACACTGTATCAGAAAAACACTTCGTCTTATGCCGCAGGAAGCAAAGATGCTGGCGGAAAAATCTAAGGAGAATGGCATGAATGAAGCAGAGTATATAAGGCTTCTTATCAGTCAGAAACCTAATGATTATCCGGAGGTACGAAAGCTTTTGAAAGAACTTATCAATGAGGTCAATCGTATCGGAATCAATATTAATCAGATTGTTTTTAACAGCAATGCAGGATTATATTCCAAAGACGATAAGGCACAGCTGATAGCCTATATGCGGAAACTGAATCAAAAGGTAAATGAGGCGGTGATTAAGATTGGCAATCAGTAAGATTCTTAACATGAAAGATTGTGGCGGGCATTTTCATGGAAAGCACTTAAAGCGTTCTCTTGATTATGTGATGAATCCTGAGAAAACACAGGATGGCAGGCTTGTTGGAGCAATCAACTGTCAGGCAGAATCAGCATTTGAACAGATGAAGGAAACCAAGCGTAAGTTTGGTAAAGTTGATAAGCGGCAGGGATATCATATTATTCTGTCATTCAAGGAAGATGAGGTAAATCCGGATACTGCCTTTGAGATAACACAGAAATTTGTTGCAGAATATCTAGGCAGTTCTTATGAGGCGGTATTTGTCGTGCATGATAATACTGCACATGTCCATTCGCACATTGTATTTAACAGTGTTAGCTTTGTGGATGGGAAAAAGTACCGATACGAAAAAGGAGACTGGGCAAAGTATATCCAGCCGATTACAAACAGGCTGTGTCAGGAATATGGACTTTCTATTATTGATGTGGACGATGGTAGCAGAGAGAAACAGCAAGAGGGCTATAAGGACTGGAGCGAGTATAGGGATGGCAACTTTGTATGGTCGGATATGATAAAGCGTGACCTTGATGCCTGTATTTTACAGGCGAAGGACTATCAGCAGTTCCTTGAACTGTTGTCGGATAAGGGATATGAGATAAAGCAGGGAAAGTATTTATCCGTCAAGCCTCCGGGAATGACACGATACCGAAGATGTAAGACATTAGGGGAAGCATATACGGATGAAGCAATCAGAGAGCGAATTGTTAAAGAAGATTTATCCTATTACAACAGGCAGAACATTCCAAAGGATGCAGTTCTTGTAAGATGCAGGGTAAGGAGATATCGCAGGGCAAAACTGTCAGGGCTGCAGAAAAAGTATTATGCAAAGTTGTACCGGATAGGAAAGCTAAAGAAGCAGCCATACAGCCAAGTGTGGAAGTACAGGGACGATATTAGAAAGATGCAGAAACTCCAGAACGAGTATCTGTTCCTTGACAGGCATGATATTCATTCGGCAGAGCAGCTTGTAGCTGTTATCAGTTCCCTGACAGATAAAAGGAAAGAAAGCTCGGCAGAGAAAAGCCGGATTTACAAAGCAAGGGAGAGAAGCAGGGAGCTTTTTGAAATTGCAGATGAGATGGCAGAGCTTGAACCTGCAGAGAAGTCATATAATCATGGGGATACTTTCTTTCAGGAGGAGCATGACAGGTGGCAGGAGCTTGAAGCAAGGTTAAAGGCACAGGGATATTCGCTGGAGGAAGTGGAAGAATTACGAAAACACTACAAAGAGGAATATGCAAATGCCTGTGCAAAAGAACGGGCTGTTTTTAAGGAATTAAAGACAGGTCAGTCAATCTGGGAAGAGTTAATCCCGGATACTGTATCAGATGGAAAAGATGCAGAATACAACAAAGAAACTATACGAGACAGAAAAGAGCAGCCGGTAAGATAGGCTGTTTTTTAGTGGATAGGAGGCATATATGGAAGAAAAAAGAGAACCGCTCAATCCGATGGCGATAGAGAGGAAAATTCAGCTTCTTCGCAGCAAGAATGTTGATAACGAGATTATTGCACTAGTGAAAAGTGATTATGAAGATGGACTTACCGAGGATGAGGTGGAGTTATATTTGAATAAGAATTATGACATCAATCAGATGAAGGTATTGTCAAGCTGCCTGCATAATGGTGTATCAGAGGAAATGATGACACTTCTTAAAGAAAGTAAGATGTCAGGCGGACAGATGCAGACAGCACTTAATTATTATGAAAAGGGTGTGCCGATTGCAGCAATTAAAGAGGTGGTTGAAAAGGATGACACAGCAATCAACATGAGAAGAATGCTGGATGTGGTATTAGAAGAAGTCAAGAAGGTGAAAGAACAGACACCGGAAGATGCGGTGTATGTAAAAGAACTTGTTGTACAGATGGAGGAAGTGGTCCAAAAGATCAACCATCAGAATGAAAGATATGATGCCCTGAATAAGAAGTTATCTGAAATAGAGACTTCCAAAGATGATGAGGAAATAAGGGAGCGGCTGGTAAAGGATAATCAGGAGAAAGATGAACTGATTAATGACCAGCAGAATGAACTTAACAAGGCAAACAGCACGATTGCCAGACTCAGGGATGATATTGAGAAAAAGGATAAGGAGATGAAGCGTATGAGTGAACGTATTGAGTCGCTGGAAGATAAGATTATGAGTGTAGCTGTAGATAATAAGAAAGCAGCTGAGGAAAAGGAGAATCCAAAACAGGAGGAGACAAAGTCTAAAGACAATGTAGCTGAGACAACAGCAGGTAAAGAAATGGTGGATACCATAGCAGTACCACAGGCAGCACCTGTTATTCAGAATGGAATACCAGTATATTACCAGATTCCGGTTGTGGATGCGTCAGGTCATGTGGTGCAGAGACTTCCAATCGAGAGAAGTGTCAGAAAGAACAGTAACAATGGTATGATGGGACTTTTTTCAAGACTGTGTTTTAAGAAAAAGTCCAGAGCAGATATTGTGAAGCTTGTTGCATCGGGTGATCTTGTTCCAGCGCAGCTTGTCCAGATTAAGAGTGCAATAGAAAAGGGGCTTACGGAGACACAGCTTATAGAGCTTATTACCAATAATATTTCAGCAGAAAAGATGAAAGAGATTATTGAGATAGCGGTACTTGAAAACAGTATGGCAGATTAGGAGGTACTTATGAATTTA
>Ga0129311_1001377_pt1 | contig 17317 bp, 14 predicted proteins | sample Go1ome_FD_94435 | JGI IMG/M metagenome (GOLD analysis project Ga0129311, IMG submission 94435) | Western lowland gorrila individual fecal microbial communities from Wisconsin, USA - Go1022B metagenome | ecosystem: Host-associated > Mammals > Digestive system > Large intestine > Fecal | place... | reverse complement strand
CTCCACGCCCTGCATGATGTTGTGCAGGCGTCCGATCTGCGTCTGCGTGCTTTGCTGTGGGTCATAATATGTCGAGAACACCGAAATCAGGTCGCCGACCTGCGCCTCATCCCACGGATGAACAACTTCAAGATCCAGGCTGCTCGTCGCGCTGATTTTTCCCGTGATGCGGTCATACGGCAGCGTGACGGACATGTCCTCCCGCAATGCGATGACCGCCATCACCGCGCCACGCGGAACCGTTTGGAGCGATTCGCCGGTTTCATTGTCCAGAATTTCCGTTTCGTTCACCGCAACCGCCGCATAGGGGTAAAAGACCACGCCCGGAACATATGCCCCGTAGGGATCATAACGCTGGAAATAGCGCAGATGGCTACGAAGCACATAGCCTTCCGCGTCGTCTTTCTTGACATGCGCCCATTGCTCGTCGAAATCCATCACGTCAACGGTTTCGTTTTCATAAACCGTGCCGATCAGCTTCGCGTTCTCGTCCTTTTCTTTGCGGATGGAGAGGTTCACGTCCGCCGTCGCGCTGTATACGGCGACGAATTCGGGCTTCGGCTGATATTCCTCCGGCAGTTCGATGCCCTCATGCGCCGGAGTGAGCTGACCGATATGGCTGCCCAAAACATAGCCATGCACGCCCTGCTTGACCACGGCAAACCACGGGTCGCCCAGTTCGGTGACGTATACCGTTTCGCCCTCGGCAAGCCCATGCAGCTTGAGCGAGGATTTGCTCTTTTCCGCACGGATGGTCAATTCACGCGTCGCAACGCCGATATACTGCGCGTCCGCTTCGTCGTTGTAGCCCGCCGCGGCAGCCAAATCCTCGACGTTTTTGCTGAGCACATAGCCGACCACACCGTTTTGATCGACCTTCGTCCACGTATCGTCGAATTCAATGATGTTGATGAGTTCGCCTGCCGCCACGCTGCCCAGCTTCTGCGCCGACGTGGATTTTTTCGCTCGTATCGTCATGTTCTTGGAAACGGTTCCCGTATAAAGGATATCCTCAGCCAGCGCCTGCGAGACCACAAGCATCAGCGCAAGGAATACCCATGCGATGCACTTTTTCATGCGTCCAACCTCAATATCATGATTTTGACACCCGATGTGAAAAAAAGGGCTGCGCGAGAAACCCTGCCCCCGCATCAGCCCTTTTGTACAGCCTTATATGTTGCGCTTACTCTTCGCCGTCGTCATCGCCGTCTTCTTCGAAGACCTTGCGGTGGCAGTTCGGGCAAAGATGCTCCTCTTCCATATCAAAGGCGTCCTCATCAAAGAAGATGACCGTGCCGCAGTGCGGGCACTCGTACTCGATCAGTCCGTCGCCGTCCTCATCATCGTCGTCATCGTCATCCTCTTCGTCGTCCTCTTCGTCGTCTTCGTCTTCAGAGAAGAGAACCTCCTCCAAATCGCTGACGTCGCTGTCGATCTCCTCGACATATTCGGACAGCTCGCTCACACGCTCGTCGGTCTCCTCGCATTTGCCTGCAAGGGCTTCCATCGTGTCGATCATGGCGAGCATCAGTCTGCCCTGTTCGGTTTCAGCGTTGACGCCGAGCCCCTCAGCCAGACCCTTGAGATAAGCAACCTTTTCGCCGATTCTGCTCATGGTTACGCCGCCTTTCTCTTGCCTGTCAAAAGCTTATGCGCGGGACATGTAGGAGCCGTCGCGGGTATCGACGCGGATCTTGTCGCCAATGTTGACGAACAGCGGCACCGCGATCTGATAACCGGTCTCCAGCGTAGCCGGCTTGGTGGTGTTGCTGGTGGTGTCGCCCTTGAAGCCCGGCTCGGTGTCGGTAACCTCCAGCACGACGAAGTTCGGCGCTTCAACGGAGAACGCCTTGCCCTTGAAGAAGCGAACGGTCGCCATGGTCTCTTCCTTCATGAAGCGGATCGCATCCTCGACCTGATCGAAGGTCAGCGGGATCTGCTCAAAGGTCTCCTGATCCATGAAGTAGTAGAATTCGCCATCGTTGTAGACGTACTGCATCTCCTTGGTCTCGATGGTCGCACGCGGCTGCTTATCGGTCGGGTTGAAGGAGCGCTCGACCACAGCGCCGGTCATCACGTTCTTGAGCTTGGTGCGGACGAACGCAGCGCCCTTGCCCGGCTTAACGTGCTGGAAATCAACGATCGTCCAGACGCCGCCCTCCCACTCGATGGTAACGCCCTTACGGAAATCGCCTGCAGTAATCATGTGGAATCCCTCCATATATGTATCTGAAATATCTGATGCACGCCAAACGCCGCCGCATCAAGGGCGACGTCGTAATCAGCAATATGCACTCGTGCCTTGATTTTATCACGTCTTTTTCAATAAATCAAGTATTTTCATCAAGAACGCATCTGTTGCCGCTTTTTTCTTGCTTCTTCGCAGCGGTCAATCTTCCTTTTTCCAAAGTTTGGCGCCGCGTTTCCCTCGCGGCGCTTTTCCCGCGTTCCATATTCCGCCGCAAAGCGCATCAGCTTCCCGTTTCAAACGCATGTTTCAGTCTTTCAAGTGCCTTTTTCTCGATTCGCGAAACATAGGAACGGGAGATACCCAGCTTGTCGGCGACCTCCTGCTGTGCGTAGGTTTTTCCGTCCATCAAGCCGTATCGCATCCGGATGACAGTCGCCTCCCGTCCCCGCAGGCATTTTTCCGCCAGCATGCGGACGCTTTGCAGGCTCATGCGCCGTTCCACCTCGCCATGCACCTCGCCGCCGTCCGTGCCCAAAACGTCGATGAGCGTGATTTCGTTCCCCTCTCGGTCAACGCCGATCGGCTCCTGCAGGGACACATCGCCCCTTCGCTTCTGGCTCGCACGCAGGCACATGAGAATCTCGTTTTCAATGCACCGCGCACAATAGGTGCTGAGCTGCGTTCCCGAGCCGGGCTTGTATGTGTTGACGCCCTTAATCAGCCCCACCGTGCCGATTGAGATGAGATCGTCGGCGTCATAGCCCGGCACGGTGTATTTTCGAGCGATATGCGCGGCAAGCCGAAGGTTGTGCTCGATCAGCGACGCCCGCGCTTCGCCGTCCCCCGCCTGCATGCGCTCGATCATCCGTGCTTCCTCTTCCCTGCTCAGCGGCTTGGGAAACGCCGTTCCCCGCGCCAAATACCCCAGCAAAAACAACGCATCCTGCAAAAGCAAAAGCGTCAGCCCTGCGAACATGCGCATCACCTCTCGCGAGTTTATGCGCGGATGTTTGTCCATTACGCCAGCCCCGCACGCCGCGTCTATCTCCATTCATAAATATACACTGCATTCACGGCACTTTTGTCTTGCCTTTCCATATTCCCGTCGCAGTTTCAACTGTTTTCTTCGAAATATCGCTGTATTTTTCCTCGTATTTGTATGATTTTTCAGCAAGCCGCAGGCAGGCACAAAGGATCTTCTCATTTTTTGTGAATATTTATACTTGAAAAGATGTATATTTATGTTGTATCATGCGTCCATCAACCACAAACAACATCACGAAAGGAGATCCACCCTTATGAAGCTCAAAAAGATCACCGCCGCCGTCAGTGCTTTCGCACTGACACTCAGCTCAGCTTCGACCGCCTTCGCCTGCACGGCGCTTTATGTCGGCAGCGACCTCACCGAGGATGGCACGACGATGTTCGGTCGTATCGAGGATTTTGGTATCAACGATTACAACAAGCTGTACATGGTCAGCCCTGCCGGCAAGCACACCGCCGGCGAAGTCTATAACGGCTGCTACGGTTTCACCTACACCTTCACCCATGACAGCTACAGCTATACCGCCCGCCGCGACGACAATGGCTTAGGCGTTTGCCCGGACTGCGACAGCACGCATGAGCATACCCCCTACGAAGAAGCCGGAACGAACGAAAAGGGGTTGATGGTCTCCGCAACCGAAACGCTGCGCGGCAAGGACGAGATTCTTTCTGTCGATCCTTATACGGATAACGGCATCGAGGAAGCCGAAATCACGACCATTCTGCTCAGCGAGGCGGCAACCGCTCAGGAAGGCGTTGCGCTGCTGACCTCCATTTACGACACCGTCGGCGCGATGGACGGCGCGGGCGTATTCATCGCCGACCAGAACGAAACCTGGTTCGTCGAGAACCTGAGCGGTCATTCCTATATCGCCGTCAAGCTCTCCTCCTCCGTCGCCTTTATGCAGCCGAATATCGCCGCAATCGGCAAGATCGACTTGGACGACAAGGAGAATGTTATCGCCTCTTCGAACGTCATCTCCATCGCGCAGGAAGCCGGCACATTCGTCGGCGATGCGGATGCAAACGTCATCGATCTCAGCGCTTCGTATAATGACATCGGCGGTTCCCCGCGTATGGCAGCCGGTCTGAATACGCTCTACGGTGTCAATACCTTCACCGCAGATACCTACACCGAAAGCGATTTTGCCTTGAGCAATGTGGATGAAAACGGCGAGATCGTAACCCTGTATTCCAACATCGCCCTCTCCAAGAAGTATTCCATTGAAGACGCGATGAATTTCTTCAAGACCGAGCCGATCGGAAAGACCGGAAACGTCGAAACGCACCTCTTCCAGGTCAGCGCAGACGGCGAAGCGGATACTGCCATCGTCGAGTGGACTTCCTTTGACGACAATGTATACAACGTGTTCGTTCCGTACTATCCGCTGCTGACGACCGATACGGCAGATTGCTATAAAGTCTCTCCCGGAACGGTCACGCACAGTGACGAGGAACCCGCCGAGGGAATCTGGTATCAGACGGATAAGGGCTATTATACGTATCCGGAAAACTGGACAGATTCCTATTACGGCGCACAGGATGCGCTGGCGAACCTTTTGACCTATGGCGATGCCTCCGATGCCGACAAGGCGAATGTCAAGGAAGCCTACGCTGCCCTTCAGCAGGAGCTTTTCGCAGACTTCAGCGCCATGAAGACCGCCGTTGCGGATGCCGCCACCGCGGAAGCCAAGCAGAGTGCCGCGACAGACGCAAGCAAAGCCATGGCTGAAAAAGTGCATGCCGCAACGTTCGAACTGTATAACAAGCTCTTGAACCCGTAAAAGCAAATCGCCCCGCTTCCCTCCAGAGGGAAGCGGGGCATTTTTTAGCGCATCGAGAAATTGCGTACCTTGCTGAGTAACCGATTGGATGACTTTTCTATTGACATTCTCATCAATCCGCGTATAATGGATTTAAGGAACACTTGTTCGTATTTTCTGAGGTGAACGACATGGAACGAGTCATTCTGCATTGCGACGCCAACAGCTATTACGCTTCCGTTGAATGCCTGTATACCCCGCAGATTCGCGAAAAGCCCGTCGCCGTCGGCGGCGATGTCGCGGCGCGGCACGGCATCATCCTGACCAAAAACACGCTCGCAAAATCCTTCGGCGTCAAGACCGGCGAACCCATCTGGCAGGCCAAGCAGAAATGCCCCAACCTCGTCTGTGTCCCGCCGGATTTTCCACTGTATATGCGTTTCAGTCAGCGTATGCGCAAGCTGTACGAGAGCTATTCCGACCGTGTCGAGCCGTTCGGACTGGATGAAGCGTGGCTCGATCTCAGCGGGCGCGGCGTGACCCTGCGTGACGGCGCACGGATTGCCGACGAGATTCGCCGGCGCGTCAAAAACGAGCTGGGCATCACCATTTCCGTCGGCGTCGCCAACAATAAGGTCTTCGCCAAACTGGGCAGCGATATGAAAAAGCCGGACGCCGTCACCGCGCTGTATCCGGAGAACTACGCCCGGCAAGTCGCCCCGCTCTCCGCGGGCGAACTGCTCTATGTCGGACCCAGCACCCAGCGGCGGCTCGCCTCCATCGGCGTATATACCATCGGCGACCTCGCCCGATGCAGCGAAACGCTGCTCACCCGTCTGCTCGGCAAAAACGGCGCTCTGCTCAAAGCCTACGCCTCCGGCAGCGACACCTCCCCCGTCATGCCCTGCACGCATACCCGCGCCATCCAGTCCGTCGGCAACAGCACCACGCCGCCGCGTGACCTTGAAAATGCCGAGGACGTGCGCTGTCTGTGCTATCTGCTGGCGGAATCGGTCTGCGCACGCCTGCGCGACGGCGGTTTCCGCGCCCAATGCGTTCAATTCAGCCTGCGCAACAGCCAGCTCGTCACGCGCTCCGCTCAAACCACGCTGCCCCGCCCCAGCAGCCTGACCGATGAAATCTCCGCCGCGGCTTTTTCCCTGTTTGAAAAGAACTTTTCCGCCGGATTTCCCTATCGCAGCATCGGGCTGAGCTGTTCCCGCCTCAGCCCGGATAACCTGCCCATTCAGCTGGATTTCACGGGCTGCGAAATGCAGCGCCTGCGTCAGGAAAAACTCGAGCGCTCAATCGACGGTCTGCGCCGCCGCTTCGGGCACGGCATCGTCACTCGCGGCGTCGTGCTGAGTCAGCGCGAGCTGCTCTCGCCCGTCGAGGAGCATATCGCCCAGCCCATGCGCAGTTTCACAGGAAAGGAGGGCGCATAAATGTCCGCCCATCGCGAAAATCCCGCGAAAATCTACGTTTCCGTTCGCGCCGATCATCTGCTCAACGGGCGCATCCGTCCCCTGATGTTCCGCGCCAAGGATGGGCCTGTCGTCCGGATCGACCGCATTCTCGACGAGCGCGAAGCCCCGTCCCTCAAGGCTGGCGGACAGGGCATGCGCTATACCTGCCGCGTCGGCGAAAAACAACTCTATCTCTTTCACGATGACGTTTACTGGTTCATCGAAGCCGAATAACCGCACGCCGTCCCCTTTCCCGGAATACGATACAGTATCCCGATGAAAGGAGGACGGCGGAGTTTTTTCTCCGCCAAAACCATATGGAAGAAAATCGAATCGTTTTGGATACGCCCGTTGCCCCGCTGCCGAATCCCGGCGAAGGCGGGCCCGTCTATGATGACGAGGCGCAGCTCCCCTCTGTCCCTCTCCCGAATCCCGGCGAAGGCAGGCCTGTCTATGACGACGGCGCACAGACGCCCGTCATTCCCCTTCCCAACCCCGGCGAGGGCGGGCCTGTCTATGACGACGGCACGCCAACGCCCATTATCACCTATCCTAACCCCGGCAGCGCCATTCAGCCCCTGCCGACCACGCCGACGTTTTCTTACGCCGCCATCCGGTTTCTGAATGCCGCTTATGGCTATTCCGGTTTCCGGGCGTTTATCGGCAATCGCCGTGCGGCAAGTCTGCTCAGCTTCTCGGCGGTTTCGGCGTATAGCCGCGTATCCTCCGGCTACCAGACCGTGACCATCACCGGCACGGACGGCTACATATACCTCCAAAAGACGCTTCCCTTTGAATCGGGCGGACGGTTCACCATCGCCATCATCAACCGCCCCGGCGGATTGGATCTGCTGAAAATCACCGATAATTGCTGTGCCTATCCCACGCGGACAGCGCATTTCCGCGTCGGCAATCTCGCCCGGAACAGCGGTGCGCTTGACGTGCTGCTTCCCGACGGGCGTACGGTGTTCACGGATGTTCGCTTTAAAGAGGTCACCGCATTCAAGCGCATTTCTCCCGGTGCCTACGAATTCCTTTTTGCCGAAACCAATCAGCTTCCCGCGCCCGCCTATTCGGATATCGAAACGCTGGATTCCGCGTTCATCGGCGCGAATCCGCTTCCGGATACCGCCGCGTCGGTCTATCTGAATGTCTCCCGCGGCAGAGCCTATACCGTCTACCTGCTGCAAAACGGACAGAGCTATAACGCCATCAGCCCGCTGATTGTGGCAGACGCTATTCGATAATCCTTAAAACCGATTCGCGTCTACAAAACAAGGGGGCTGTCAAGCTTAAACCGAACATTTCAAGAAATAAATATCTAGGCATTTGTGGATATGGGGCTTTGCCCCATCGCCCCACCAAAGGGCTTTCCGTACGTTTACGGTGCCCGTTTGGCACATCGCCCTTTGGAAACCTTCGGGCGCAAATACTTAGTTTTATTCTTGAAATATCGGTGCTGCTAGCTTGACAGCCCCTTATTGAATTAGGATTGACTTAATCCCGATTTTCGATTTCCTTGCAGAGCTTGCCGAGGAACTCGTCAAGCGGCATGGTCACGGTCTGATCGGTATCGCGGTCACGGACGGAAACGGTATTCGTTTCGACTTCCTTCGCGCCGATGATGAGCATATACGGCACGCGATCCACCTGACGCGCTTCGCGAATCTTATAGCCGATTTTTTCATTGCGGGTATCCAGTTCGCAGCGAACCATCTTCTCGCGCAGCTTTTCATAAACTTCCTTCGCATAGTCCATGCTCTTGTCGGAAACCGGCAGAACCTTAACCTGCGTCGGCGCGAGCCACGTCGGGAACTTGCCCGCGAAATGCTCGGTCAGGATGCCGATGAAGCGCTCGATCGAGCCGAAGCACACGCGATGGATCATGATCGGACGCTGACGGCTTCCGTCCTCGGCGACGTACTCCAAGCCGAAGTTGAGCGGCATCTGGAAGTCCAGCTGAATCGTGCCGCACTGCCAGGTGCGTCCGAGGCTGTCGCGCAGATGGAAGTCGATCTTCGGACCGTAGAACGCGCCGTCGCCTTCGTTGACGATATACGGCATCTCCAGTTTCTCCAGCGCCTTAATCAGACCGTTGGTCGCTGCCTCCCAGTCCTCGTCGCTGCCCATGCTGTTCTCTGGACGGGTAGACAGCTCGACGAAATACTCAAATCCGAACTTGCTGTACACCTGATTGATCAGATCGACGACGCCGATGATCTCATCCGTAATCTGATCCGGGCGCATGAAGATATGCGCATCATCCTGCGTGAAGCAGCGCACGCGGAACAGACCGTGCAGCGCACCTTTGAGCTCATGGCGATGGACAAGACCCAGCTCACCCACGCGCAGCGGCAGCTCGCGGTAAGAGTGCGGCTGGCTGCGATAGACCATGACGCCGCCCGGGCAGTTCATCGGCTTGATGCAGTAATCCTCGCCGTCGATCTTGGTGGCGTACATGTTATCCTTATAGTGATCCCAGTGACCGCTGGTCTCCCAGAGATGGCGGTTCATGATGAGCGGCGTGGAAACCTCGACATAGTTTGCCTTATAGTGGATATCACGCCAGTAGTCGATGAGCGCGTTCTTGAGCGCCATGCCCTTGGGCAGGAAGAACGGGAAGCCGGGGCCCTCATCGCAGAGCATGAACAGGTTCATTTCCTTGCCGATGCGGCGATGGTCGCGGCGTGCCGCCTCTTCCATCAGCTTGACATACTCCTCCAGCTCTTCGCGGGTGCGGAAAGCCGTGCCGCCGATACGGGTGAGCATGATGTTGTTCTTATCGTTCTTCCAGTACGCGCCGGAGAGCTGGGTCAGCTTAAACGCCTTCAGTCCCTTGGTATAGCAAAGGTGCGGGCCGACGCACATATCGACATATTCGCCCTGCTGATAGAAGCTCAGCACGGCATCCTCCGGCAGATCGCCGATATGCTCAACCTTGTACACCTCGCCGCGCTCTTCCATCAGCTTGACAGCTTCCTCACGGCTGAGAACGAACGGCTTGATCGGCAGGTTTTCCTTGACGATCTTCGCCATTTCCGCCTCGATGGCGGGCAGGTCTTCGTCGGAGAGCTTCTTGTCGCCCAAATCGACGTCGTAGTAGAAGCCCTTCTCCGTCGCGGGGCCGTAAGCGAAGTGCGCCTGCGGATACAGGCGCTTGACAGCCTGCGCAAGGATATGCGCCGCGGTATGGCGGATGACGTGAAGCTCTTCCTCTTCCGGGCATTCGGCAACGTGTCCGTCGTTGTAGATAACCTTCATGATGATCTTCTCCTCTTTCTGCATAGTTGGGACGAATCAAAAAACGCCCGTCCCTCGCGTTTTGCTGAGGGACGAGCGATAAAAATCTAGCCCGTGGTTCCACCCTGATTGGTTCTCTTTGGCGCTGTATCGCACGCCACGCGGCTTAATCAAAAGGTGGTCTTCGCCCCGCGCTCAACCGACGCGCTTTCAGCCAGCGGCGCATCTCTCTTGAGGTCTTGCGGTGGGGTTACTCTTCTTTCTCATCTCAAGTGAGGACAGTATAAACCACGCCGGGAGAAAAGTCAAGGTTGAAATGTGTAAAATACGCGCTTATTGTTTTTCCTGCCTGCTCAACTGCGTATGATACAGCGAAGCGTAAACGCCGTTTGCCTTCAGCAGGCTTTCATGCGTTCCCTGCTCGACGATCTTGCCGTGGTCGATGACAAGGATCACATCCGCCTGACGGATGGTGGAAAGCCTGTGCGCGATGACGAAGGACGTCGTGCCCTGCATCAGCGTATGCGTCGCTTTCTGAATCAGCATTTCCGTTTCGGTATCGACAGAGCTGGTCGCTTCATCCAGCACAAAAATCTTCGGCTTGGCGATAACCGCACGCGCAAAAGAGATGAGCTGCTTTTCTCCCGTGGAGAGCCTGTCGCCGCATTCGCCGACATCGGTGTCATAGCCCTGTTCGAGCTTCGCCGCGACGCGATCCGCGCTGACAGCTTTCGCCGCTTCGTAAACCTCTTCGTCGGTCGCCTCGGGTCTGCCGTAACGGATATTCTCGCGAATCGTTCCGGAGAACAGATGCGGCGATTGCAGAACGTAACCGATGTGGCTGTGCAGCCAAAGCTGACTGCGCTCGCGCACATCCCTGCCATCAATCAGCACGCGCCCGCCCGTCGGCTCAAAGAATCGGCAGACGAGATTGACCAGCGTGCTTTTGCCCGCGCCCGTTTCGCCGACGATGGCGACCGTGCTTCCCGCGGGAACATGCAGCGAGAAATGCGTCAGCACCTCTTCGCCGCCGTCCGGATAGGTGAAGGATACGTCGTCAAAATCGACTTCGCCGCGCATCTCCTCCCAGTTTTCCTTCTTCGGCTCGAAGCAGTCGCCGTATTTCGCCTCGACCTCCGAACTGTCCTGAACGGTCGGCTGCGCGTCAATCAGCCCGACGACGCGCTCCACGTTCGCCTGTAAGGAGATAAACTGCGAAATACGCGCCGCCTGCTGGCGGAAGGTCTGGAAAAGACTCAGCGCATAGGTCATGAACGCGCTCAGCACACCCAAACTCAGCGTGCCGTTCAGCGCCATTCTGCCGCCGCGCAGCAGCGTCGCGCTTGCCGCCAGCGTTCCGCAAAGCACGATGAGCGGAACATAGATGGCACGCATGCGCCCGTGAAGGATGCCGGCTTTCGCCGCACGCGCCGTCGTCTGCTCAAACTCACCGGTCAGGCGTCCTTCCAGCGCGAGGGTTTTGCTGGTCTTTGCGCCCATGATGCCCTCGTTGTAGCTGCTGGTGATTTTGGAATGCTGGGCGCGGACATCGCGGTTGAGCACGATGAGCCGCCGCTGGAAATAGACCGTCAGCGCGACGACGATCGGCGCGACGATGATGATGGTCATCGCCAGCGGCGCGGACAGCCTGAGCATCACGCCGAACACGCCGAGGATATACGCGAATCCCCAGAGGATATCCGGAAAAATCCACGCGATGCAGGACGCGATTCGGTCTGTATCCGTCATGACACGCGAAAGCGTATGTCCCGCGCTTGTCACGTTGTAATAGTCAAGGCTGAGCCTTTGCAGGTTGACGAAGCAGGCGTCCTTCATGTCGCGCCCGCTGTACATCTCCATCCCCATGCACGCCTTGAAATAGATGAACAGCGCCATGATTTCAAGCGCCATGACGGTTCCGTAACGCAGCGCATAGCCGCCAAACCCCGCGGTCGTCCCCTTCGTGATAAAGGCATCGACGACTTCGCTTTGCAGCAGCGGAATGTAGAAATCCGCCGCCGCCATCAGCAGGTTGCTGACGATGGCAACCGCAAAGCGCACCCGATGCTGGCGAACGCATCGCCAAAGCCGTTTCCACGGCTTGACGGAGAAAGCCGTCTGTTTGTCCTCTTTTCTTTGGCTCATCAGGCTTCCTCCTCTCCCTGTGCAGACTGCATCGCCGCGGTATGCGCAAATACGCCGCCCGCCTGAAGCAGTTCTTCCGGTGTGCCGCGCTCGATAATCTGTCCGTCGCGCAGAACGATAATCTGATCCGCCTGCATCAGCGTCGCCACGCGGTGCGCAATCAGGATGAGCGTCGAGCCGCCCGCCGCTTCGCGCAGACGTCCGCGGATGGCTTCATCCGTCTTGGCGTCCACCGCGGACAGCGCGTCGTCAAAGACCATGATGGGCGCATGTTCCAGCAGCGTTCTGGCGATTGCCGTGCGCTGCTTCTGTCCGCCGGAGAGGGTCACGCCGCGCTCGCCGACAACCGTATCATAGCCGTCCTGAAAGCCGGAAACCGAATCATGCAGACAGGCTTCCTTCGCCGCCTGCTCGATTTCCGCCTGACTGACGCCGTCTTTGGTGATGGCGATATTCTGCGCGACCGTTCTTGAAAACAGGAACGGCTCCTGCAAAACCACGCCCACGCCGCGGCGAAGTTCGGTCTGGTTCATCTCGCGCAGATCGACGCCGCCGATGGTGATTTTGCCTTCCTTCGGGTCATACAGCCGCGCCAGCAGCAGCGCAATGGTGCTTTTGCCGCTTCCGGTTTCGCCCAAAATGCCCAGCGTGCTTCCGCCCTTGACGGTGAAGCTCACATCGCGCAGAACCGCTTTCTGCTCATAAGCGAAGCTCACATGGTCAAAGCAGATGTCGCCCGACAGGTTCGCCGCCGCCGGCTCATTCGGGCTCTGCTCCTGCTCCGCCTTGAGGATATAGAGCAGGCGGTCGATGGAAACGCCCGCCTTGCTCATCTCCGACAGCGTGCGTCCCAGTGCGCGGACGGGCCATGTAAGCTGGCGCGTGTAGCTGACAAAAGCCAGATAGGTACCCAGCGTGATTTCGCCCGAAACGCACATATGCACGCCTATCGCAATGACGCCGAACACCTGAATCATGCTCATGATATCGCCCAGCGTCCAGAACACCGTCAGCATATCGCACAGGCGCATCCAGATATTGGTATAGGCATTGTTCTTTTCGCGGAACTTTTTCAGCTCGTCGCGCTCACGTCCGAATGCGCGGACGACGCGCACGCCGGTGATATTCTCCTGAACCGTGCTGGAAAGCACGCCCTCCGCTTCATCCGCCTTCGCGTATCCCTTCGAGATTCGGGTATAAAACACCAGCGAATACCCGACGATGACCGGGATGAACGCAAACGCAAACAGGGATATCTTCACGTTCATCGTGAACATGGCAACCATGTACACGAGAATCAGGAACGTCGTGCTGAGCAATTCAACCATCTGCTCGGCGATAAACGTGCGCACAACCTCCACGTCGGATGTGCATCGCTGAATGATATCGCCTGTCGCATTCTGCACATGCCAGCTGTACGGCAGCCTCTGGATGTGTCCATACAGCGCATCGCGCAGGGATTTGACAAATCGCTCGGAACCCTTGGGCAGGTTGGAATCCTGCACAAATCCGGCGGCAAATTCCAGCAGCGCGACCACGGCGGCGGCAGCCGCACACCAGACGAGCAGCTGCCCCGCGGTCGTATCCAGCAGAAAGCCGGGCAGACCGGCTCTGTCCCCCATGAGCGCGTGGTCAACGGTAAAGCGGATAATCTGCGTAAACAGCGTCCGCAAAAGCGTTGCCGCCAAAGACGCGCCGATGCCCAGCGCAAAAGCGGACGCCGCCGGCTTCAGATGATGCAGCAGCAGCTCTGCTTTTTTTCTCGCGCTCTCTTTCGTTGTTTTTTCTTCCATCACATTCTCCTATTGGCTGCGTTGAGGGCTTCGCCCTCAAGATTTCGTCAGGGAACCCCTGTTCCCTGCACCCTTTTCTTCAAATCATTGAACGCCAAACCGATTTAACCTGCGCGAAGCGAAGGAGAAGGTCAAGGGAACCGAGTTCCCTTGCGGGGCTTGGGGCAAAGCCCCAAACGTCTCTCCTTATTCCGCTCTCGTGATTCCTTCGGGCGAAACGGACGCATAAACCAGCGGCGGAACCGGCTGCTTCTCCGCGGCCAGCTTCACAGCCTCCTGCATCCGCGCAATCGCCTGCTCGGCAAGCGCCATGTTGTTGATATGCAGCGTCGCCAGCGACTGTCCCTTCTTCACAAAATCGCCCAGACGGACATCCATCACCAAGCCCACCGCCGGGTCGATGGCATCGGTCTTCTTCTTTCTGCCCGCGCCGAGATCCTGTGCGCAGTAGCCGATCTTCGTCGTATCCATATCCGCGACATAACCGTCCGCCAACGCGGGAACCTCAACGTGATACTTCGCCTGCGGAAGAAGGTTCACATCGTCGCAAACGCGTGCGTCGCCGCCCTGCGCCGCGATCATCGCCTTCAGCTTCGCCAGACCCGCGCCGCTTTCCAGCGCATCGCGCATGCGGGCCTTGCCGTCCTCTACATCCTTCGCGATGCCCGCCGCGACGAGCATGCGGCTGCCCAGCTCCAGCGACACGGTCAGCAGATCGCCGCTCACGCGTCCGGAAAGCACATCAATGGCTTCCTTGACCTCCAGCGCGTTGCCGACATGCGTGCCCAGCGGCTGCTCCATGCCGGTGACCAGCGCCAGAATGGGCTTTCCCGCCTGCGTGCCGATATCCACCATCGCCTTTGCCAGCGTGATGGACTCCTCCAGCGTCTGCATCAGGGCGCCGCTTCCCGTCTTGACGTCCAGCACGATAGCGCCCGCGCCGCTGGCAAGCTTTTTGGATACGATGCTCGACGCGATGAGCGGCACGCAGCAAACCGTGCCCGTTACGTCGCGCAGCGCATACAGCGTCTTGTCCGTCGGGCAGAGGTCATGCGTCTGACCGATGACGGCGCAGCCGATGTCCTGAACCTGCTTGACGAACTGCTCCTCCGTCTCCTCGACCGAGCAGCCGGGAATGCTCTCCAGCTTGTCGAGCGTTCCGCCGGTATGACCCAAGCCACGGCCGGAAATCTTCGCCACCTTCGCGCCGCAAGCCGCCGCCAGCGGAGCCAGCACCAGCGTCGTCGTGTCGCCGACGCCGCCCGTGGAATGCTTATCCACGCAGACGCCGTCAATCGCGGACAGATCGACCACGCCGCCCGACTTCATCATTTCCATCGTCAGGCAGGTCGTTTCCTTCGCGTTCATGCCCTGGAAGCAAATCGCCATCATCAGCGCGGAAAGCTGATAATCCGGGATCGAGCCATCTGCCGCGCCCTGCGCGAAATAGCGAATTTCCTCCTCGGTAAGCTCGCCGCCCTCTTTTTTCTTGAGAATGATATCCACCATATTCATATTTCTGTACCTCCTTTGGTCAGTTTGTTTCCAGTTCTCTCTTCCACAGTGCCAGTTTCTTTTCATAAGGCAGGGTATATGCCGGGCTCGTACTGGGCATGCGGACGACCCTCCTTTCCCCAGCATAACCAGATTTCAAAAAGAGCGAATGTGCCGTTGCGCCATTGCACAGCACCGTCCTGATATCCGTGCAGACCTCGTACAGCGTCGAAAAATCGTTATAGACCACGTCGTGCATGTCGCTGTCCAGACTGCCCTCTCGTTCGCATATCGCCGCCGCATCCCACAGTGCCAGCCCATGCCCGCGTATGAGCGCCTTTTTTCGCTCATAATCAAGCGTCGGGGGTTCGCTGAAGATATCAAACAGGATTCGCCAAAACGCGTTCCGCGGGTGCGCGTAATACTGCGCCTGTTCCAGCGACTTGACGCTGGGCATCGAGCCGACGATGAGAATCCGCGCCTGCGGCGTATAGATGGGTTCAAAACTCCTGCAAATCATACCGTTTCAATGTCAAACGCCGCTGCGCGTCCCATGCGGTTCATGACCGCCAGACCGATACCCGACGTATCCACCGCTTCGCACAGGGCGACCGTGTCCCCGCGCTCATCCAGCTCGCGCAGGGCGGCAAACAGACGCGCCGCTGCTTCCTGCGGACGCTTTTCGCTGCCCAAGCTGATGAACGTGCGCCCGCCGTAGTTGTGTTCGTCCAAGCCGAGGATGGCAACACGCTCGCCCTTCGCCGTCTGCTCGTCATACCGCGCACAGATTGCCGCGACGACATTTTCCGGTGCGCCGCTGAAAATGACTGTCTTTGCCTTCGGCGCATAGTGCTTATATTTCATGCCCGGCGAACGCGCTATATCGCCTTCCTTGAGCGGGCTCATGACATGTTCGTCCACGCGCACATGCCCCAGCACCCGCTCGACCATCTCCGGCGTGATTCCGCCCGGACGCAGGATGACCGGCACCTCGCCCGTCGCGTCAATGACGCTGGATTCCACGCCGACCTGACACGGCCCGCCGTCCAGAATCAGCGGAATGCGCCCGTCCATATCCTCCAGCACATGCTGAGCGGTCGTGGGGCTGGGTCTGCCGCTGCGGTTCGCGCTCGGCGCGGCGATGGGTCTTCCCGCCGCGGCGATGAGCGCCCGCGCATTCGCATCGGACGGCAGGCGGATTCCCACGGTATCCAGCCCCGCGCTGACGGCACGGGGAATGCAGTCCGCCTTGGGCAGGATGAGCGTCATGGGTCCGGGCCAGAACGCATCCATCAGTTTGCGTGCTGCGTCCGGAATGGCGCGTACAAGCGCAGGAATCTCCTCCACGCAGGAAACATGCGTGATGAGCGGATTATCCTGCGGGCGTCCCTTCGCCTCAAAAATTCGGGTCACGGCGTCCGCGTCCAGCGCGTTCGCGCCCAGACCGTATACCGTTTCCGTCGGGAAGCCGACCAGCTCACCTTCGCGGATGAGCCTGCCTCCCAGCGCAATCGATTCTTCACTGACTTTAAGAAGCTGTGTTTTCATGGTCTTATCCTCTTTGTGCATCGCTCTGCCCCAGCGCACGGAGCTGCTCCTGCTGGTCGGCATAGATGAGCGGTTCAATGATATCGTCCATATCGCCGTCAACGAATGCGTCGATGGTGTAAATCGTCTTGCCGATGCGGTGATCGGTGACGCGCCCCTCATTGAAATTATAGGTGCGGATGCGTTCGCTTCGGTCGCCCGTGCCGACCTGAGCGCGTCGCTCGCCGGCATACGCCGCGTCCTTTTCTTCCTGCAATTTTTCATACAGCCTCGAACGCAGGACGCGCATCGCCTTTTCCTTGTTTTTCAGCTGGCTCTTTTCGTCCTGACAGGTCACGACGATGCCGGACGGCATGTGCGTGATGCGAACGGCGCTGTCCGTCTTGTTGATATACTGTCCGCCGTGTCCGGATGCGCGGTAGACGTCGATGCGCAGGTCATCCGGATCGATCCGGATATCCACATCCTCCGCTTCGGGCAATACGGCAACCGTCGCCGTCGAGGTCTGGCGTTTGCCGTTGCTCTCCGTCACGGGGATGCGCTACACGCGATGCACGCCGCTTTCATATTTCAGCCGGCTGAACGCGCCCTCGCCCGAGATCACGAACACGGCTTCCTTGACGCCGCCCAGCT
>Ga0129311_1001376_pt1 | contig 17335 bp, 15 predicted proteins | sample Go1ome_FD_94435 | JGI IMG/M metagenome (GOLD analysis project Ga0129311, IMG submission 94435) | Western lowland gorrila individual fecal microbial communities from Wisconsin, USA - Go1022B metagenome | ecosystem: Host-associated > Mammals > Digestive system > Large intestine > Fecal | place... | reverse complement strand
TGATTAATTCATTGATGAAACTATTTGGCTTTGCGTGAATTAACTTGCATGTGTCTTGCATGTGAACATTCAGGCTGATGTGCAAGTAACATGCAAGTATAAGCATGTATGTAGAAGTGCGAAAGATTTGAGTAAAGATACACACAATAGCCTTTTATGTGTACATTTACTTGAATGTGTGTCACACTATGCGTCGCGGTATCTGTGTCACATGAAAAAATGGAACACACTGTGTGCCGTTTTGTTAAAGTTAAGCGTCGTGATACAAAAGAACGCGTATCACACCCTCTAAAATGTGTATCACGATTTGCGAAATATGTATCATATCCAAAATTTTGTAAAAATTGCTAATTTACATTGGTTTTCGACCATGTAATATTATGGCTTAGGTGGACGAAAAAGCGTGATACGTTTTTGATACATTTCCTCTGGAAAAAGTAAAAACAATAGGTAAAATATCCATAAAATGAGTCACAAAACGGCAAAAATCGTAACATATAAGTTTCTAAATACGACCAAATCAGACCGTGAAGGTGGTAGAACAGTAGGTTCAGGTAGAGTTGCTACAATTATCGAGTAATTAACGCGTAGGCGATAAGCCGTGCAGAGATAAAGAGAAAAGTCCGATGCAAGTTTACTTGCATTCGGGTTTTTTTCTTTATTTCTATAGGGCGTGAGCCCGTGAGACAATCACTCGAAGCGTGGTTGTCATGCACGGCGGATTGTATAAGTTTCACTATTGAGCAGTTTTGGGTAAAAAATTGTAAATAGGGAAAATCCCCCAATTAAATAGAAAAAAACGAAAAACGAATGGGGATAATGATTTAAATTTGCAAAAATTACCCAATGACGATAAAATATACAGAGAAAGATGTTGAAACATCTCCCCAATCCCCAATTCAGGAGAAAACAGTGAAACAGATAGGAGGTGTCATATAGCATGAGCAAGGCAACGACAAAGTTTGCAATAGCATTTGCGTTTAAGGAGTTGTTATTAGAAAAATCAATTGATAAAATAACAATCAATGACATTACGGAAAAGTGTGGGATAAATCGTCAGACTTTTTATTATCATTTTCATGATATATATGAGTTGATTGAATGGATTTGCGAAACAGATGCAGATCATGTACTGAAACAGAATAAAACATATGATACATGGCAGGAAGGATTTCTGGCAATATTTCATCTGCTGAAAAAGGATGAACCTTTTGTTGTCAACATATATCATAATGTTCCGCGAGGATATATTTACCGTTATTTGTATAAAGTAACATATCAGCTGATATATGATGTACTTGAAGAAAAAGCGGAAGGTATGGTTGTGAGGGAAGAGGATAAAACATTCATTGCAGATTTTTACAAATATGGGTTTGTTGGTCTGGTGTTAGAATGGATTGACAAAGGAATGAAGGAGAATCCGAAACAGATTATTGAAAAATTGAATGCATTGATTCAAGGATCCTTCGCACATGCACTGAATAATGCAAAACTGAACAAGAGCTGATTACGACAAATCTGCTAGTTTGTCGTATATGGATGCAATGTAAGAGAATTGTCGCTTTCTGTGACAGTTCTCTTTTTTTGTGCATAGTAGGAAGAAGATTTTGTGGATATACTGTGTATATGGAAACAAAGAAAAATGTCATAGTTTAAACAAAAAGGAGTGTGTATATTATGTATTATTCAGCAGGAACTTATGAAGCATTTGCAAGACCTGAAAAACCGGAAGGTGCTGACCGGAAATCAGCATATATCATTGGAACAGGATTAGCGGGGCTTTCTGCAGCTTTTTATCTTGTGAGAGATGGTCAGGTAAAGGGAGAGCGTATTCATCTTCTTGAGAAGCTGGAGCTTGCCGGAGGCAGCTGCGATGGAAGGAAGGATGTCCGAAAAGGATTCTACATGCGTGGTGGAAGAGAAATGGACAACCATTTTGAATGTATGTGGGATATGTTCCGGGATGTTCCTTCAATAGAGACACCGGGCGTCTCAGTTCTGGATGAGTATTATTGGTTAAACAAGCATGATCCGAATTACTCCCTTTGCAGAGCTTCGGAGAAATGTGGACAGGATGCACATACAGATAAGAAATTTACACTTGATAAGGATTCTGCTCTGGCATTGTCAAAGTTGTTTATGACACCGGAAAAAGATTTGGAGGATAAAAAAATCAGTGAGATATTGCCAGATTCCTTCTGGGACACGAATTTCTGGTTGTACTGGCAGACAATGTTTGCATTCCAGAGATGGTCATCTGCATTGGAAATGAAAAGATATTTGTGCAGATACTGCCATCATATTGACGGGCTTCCAGATTTTTCTGCACTCCGCTTTACGAAATACAATCAATACGAGAGCATGATTCTTCCGCTTGTAAAATATCTCGAAAGCCATGGTGTGTCAGTCGAGTATGGCATGGATGTAAAAAACGTTGTCATCAAAGATGAAAATGGTAAAAAAATTGCCACACAGATCGTATATGAAAAGGATGGAAAACCAGGTACAATTGATTTGATCGAGGATGATCTGGTATTTATAACAAATGGCTGCTGTACAGATACTTCCTGTTATGGAGATCAAAATACAGCACCGGATCTAAGCCAGATTAAAAACGGTGCAGGCGAATCGTGGGATTTGTGGAAGAATATTGCTGCACAGGCAAAGAACGGCGAGTATGGTAATCCAAATAAATTCTGCGATGATTTTGAAGCAACAAACTGGATGAGTGCAACTGTGGAAACCTCGGATGAAGAGATTATCCAGAAGATTATCAGCATTTGCAAGCGAGATCCGAGAGAAGGAAAGGTAACAACCGGAGGAATTGTGACAGTGAAGGATAGTACCGACAACTGGTATCTTTCATGGACAATCAATCGTCAGCCACAGTTTAAAGCACAGGATAAAAATACAGTTTTAATCTGGGTATATGCACTTACAACGAATAAAGAAGGAAATTATGTAAAGAAAGCAATGCGTGATTGTACAGGTGAGGAAGTTTGCCGGGAGTGGCTGTATCACATTGGCGTTCCGACAGATCAGATTGACGATTGGGCAAAAAATCGCTGCAATGCAACAACCTGCTTCATGCCATACATCAATGCGTTTTTCCAGCCAAGAAAAGAAAGCGATCGTCCGCTCGTTGTTCCAGAAGGAGCTGTTAATTTTGCATTTCTGGGACAGTTTGCAGAGACCCCGAGAGATACTATTTTTACGACAGAATACTCCATCCGTACGGGTATGGAAGCAGTTTACACACTTATGAATGTAGATCGTGGTGTTCCGGAAGTGTGGGGTTCCAAGTATGATGTGCGGGAATTGCTGAGGGCCGCATATTATGCAGTTGATAAAAAGCCGATTGATGAACTTCCGCTTTCTCTCAAAGAAAAGGTTATCTTAAAGAAAGTAATAAAATCTGTGGAAGGAACTGACCTGGAGATTTTGCTCAAGGAAAGTGGATTACTCCGGTAGGAGAGATTATTCATCGATATGGAATTAAGCAAATTTCTCAGATGAAAATATAAGTAAGAGTAAGGAAAGAGGAAGCATGTGCGGTGTTTCCTCTTTTTGTGTAATATGCCGTTGATTCTGATTATTGTTTGAAGATTATAATTGTTATGGTACAATAAATGTATTCGTAAATTCCTATTTAACATTGAAAGAGGGGGCGAAATAAGTAATGAATCAGGTAGAGGTTTTGGATAGTGGTGTAGTATTGAATGGTAATTTGTTGACCTTTCCACTTTCTTATGAAGAAATAAGTGCGTTACTTGGCGAGGCTAGGATAAATGTTCAAAGTGATAATCATTTTGAGTATTTCTATGATGAGCTGGGAATATCATTTGAGGGCTCAACAGCATATCTTCATAACTTAAAAAAGCAGAAAGCCTATATAGATGATGCACATAATATCACATCTATGACGCTATATGTTACAGGGGAAAAAGTATTCGCAGAATCAAAGACCGAAAAATGTTATACGGGTGGATTAAAAGTCTTAAATCAAAATATGTCACGAGACAGATTATATCCATATATTCTAGGCTATGGATATAATTCAGAGATTAAGGATGAGCAGGGGAAAATGGTTCGACAGATTCATATGGATATTGTTCTAAAAGTAGAAGATGAATTAAAGAAAAAAGATATTCCAATCTATGATGGAGAGAAAATTCTATTAGATGTATATATTGAATTCAGACCGGAACGTCCAAAGAGTGATGAGAATTATAATATCACTGTTCCTGATGAACCTTGTCTGACATTTGATACATTTAATTTTAAGCTTGCCGTGATACAGGAGCTTATGTACAATCAGGAAGTCTTGAAGCCATATTTTGATATATACGATTATATGATTTTCAAAAAGGCACATTGGAATCTGGAAACAGATAAAAATGTGCGTGCTGCGGTAAGCTTCTTTAAGGAATTACCGATTCCAACAAGTCTTGCAGGGCTGGTCAAGGAAATTAATATGGATGGTTCTGATGATATCTATATGCAGATAGCACCAGAGTGGGACGGAAGAGACGAAAGATTTGATTTCAAAAAGGTAACAAAAACGGAGATGGAGCAGTTTCCTAATTTAAAGAAAATGCTTATTTTCGGAAATGAATGTGATGCAGAAAGTCTTAGAAAAGTATGTAATCCGTTGGGAATTGAAGTGGAACCTATGGCTTGTACTTCTGTTTAGAATAGTGGTATAACGAATTGAATTGATTACAGAAGAGGCGCAAAATAAACCTGATATGTTTGTATCAGGTTTATTTGTTTATTAATCAAAAGAAAAAATATCGAAAATAGTGTCAATGCTGTAAAATAAATTTATAAATAATTGTATTTATTTGTGAGAATAGGCACCGCCAAATCGTTATATATATGAGTACTCAAATGAAGGCAGGAGGAGCACGAGGTGAAAAATGAAAAGGTATTAAAGCTCTTTAATTTATATGCTAACGATTTGTATAGATTTGCATTATCGTATGTAGGAATAAGACAAGAGGCTGAGGATATAGTTCAAAATCTTTTCCTGAAGCTTATTTCAAAAAACTTAGTCATAAAGAGTGAGTATGAAAAGGCATATTTGTATAAGATGGCAGCTAATATGTGCAAGGATTATATGAAGTCAGCCGCAAATAAAGGGCTGGCAAACTATGATGATTTGGAGAATTTAATTGCAGATAGAAACGCAATCAGTGAAAGGGAAGAGAGCTTGTATAACAGTCTTATGAATTTGCCTGAGACGTATCGTATTCCTATTTACCTGCATTACTATGAGGGCTATACATATCATGAAATTGCCACAATTCTGAAGCTTAGTGATTCGGCTGTAGCGATGAGAATCAGCAGAGGAAAAGAAATGCTAAAAAATTTGGAGGTGTGATTATGGAACAGATAATAAAGGAAACATTTGACAGGATATCAATGGATGAGCAAAAGGTAAATGAAATAAGGGAGTGTCTGCTTAAAAAGAGAAGAACTTATTCTATAATGAAGTGGGTTGCGTGTGCAGCAGTTTTTATTACGGTGATGTTATTTATACCTTCGACAAGAACCTTTATTGTAAATGCCGCAAACAAGGTTATAAATATCTTTCATACAGCAAATGGTGGAGAGGTAGTGTATGATGAGGCTGATAATGAATTATCGTTTTCTATTACATATCCGAGAGATTCTTATGTTAAGGTGGATGGTGAAAAAATCTATCTTACTGTGGGGGATAAGTGCATAGATGTTACCGATTATTGTGGAAAAGATAAGTATTATAGATATGAAATTGTTAATTCGGATGGCAGTAAAAATATAATATTGGTTGGCGGTACACCGGAAAATGCTGGTTATGTCGAGCTTATCTATGATTCCAACGGAAGTTATGTGTTTAATACTATGGATGTTCCTTGCGATAAAGATGGGATGGCACCTGCATGGGTTGAACTTGCAATGCATAATGAGGGTGTTCCAACTGGAAATGCAGAGCTGGATGAGTAGACGGACGCTTGGAATATTACTTGATATACATACTACCCACCCTTTCCCCAACTTTAATTCGTATTTTACTTGACAAAATAGTTAGGCAAGAGTAACATAACAGATGTTATGAAAAATGAAAAAGAAAAAACAGCAGAGAAAATTAAAAATGCAGCGGTTGATGAATTCTTAAAGAATGGCTACAGCAAAGCAAGTTTAAGGAAAATATGCCAGAGTGCCGGTGTGACTACGGGAGCTATGTATTTCTCATTTGAGAGTAAGGAGGCACTTTTCAAAGCAATATTTGAACCTCTTATCAGGCAATATGAGGAGCTTTTAAGAAAGTATATGTGCATGGAGCTTGAGGAGCCGGATAAAGGTGTACAGTTGGATTTGCTTATGATGCAGTTTATTCTTGAACATAGAAAAGAGGCAATCATTATTCTTGATAAGGCGGAGGGAAGCTGCTATGAAGATTATCGTTTGAAGGTAGAAGGTATGATGGAGCAGTCATTTAAGGCATTTTATGGCAGCAAATTGGAGAGCCTTCCTGATGATAAGCTTATAAAGATACTTGCCAAGATACGCTTAGATGGCTGTATTGAAATTATAAAGGGAAATTATGATATGGAAGATAGTATGTATTTAGCCGAGAAGATTGGAATATATTCTACTGGCGGGACAGAAAAATTAATACAGAATTTAAAGGAGCTTCACAGCAATTAACTGTGGAGCTTTTTTTAACAACATAACAATTAATAACAATCGTTACGGAAAGGAAAGAGGAAAATATTATGAATGAAAAGACAAAGGTAAGTGTTCAGGGTGTTCCAGAGACCATGTTACAGACTTTATATGCGAGAGCAAAGGAGTCACGACAGGAAAAACATCATATATATGATGAAAAGGCAATAGAGGTAGTTGAACAGCTAGATTATGATTTCACAAAGGCTGATAGCGATAAAATGATGAGCTATGGTGTAATTGCAAGAACTATCGTGCTTGACAGACTTGTGGATGATTTCCTGACTAAAAATCCTCATACAGTAGTAATTAATATTGCATCCGGAATGGATACAAGATGTTATCGTATGGCAGGAAAATATTCAAGATGGTACAATATTGACCTTCCGGAGACAATGGATATAAGAGCACGTTTTATGGAGGAAAATGGTCCTGTTTATCAGATAGCCAAATCAGCTACAGATGAAGCTTATGTAAATGATATAGAATATAACGGAGAGCCAGTGCTTGTCATAATTGAGGGGCTTACAATGTATCTTAGTGAGGCTGATGTGAAGAAGATGTTTGATATTATTGATAAAAGATTCCGCAAGGCAAAGGTACTTGTTGAAACAATGTCACCATTTGTTGTAAAAAATATAACTGAGAAGTCAATTGAGAAAAGTTCGGCTAAATTTACATGGGGAGTTAAGAATGGAAAGAAGTTGCAGGAGCTTATTCCTCATTTCACAAATAAGGCAGATGTAAGCCTTGTTGAGGGCATGAAGGAATTTATACCTATATACAAGGTTATTGGTAAAATAGGTTTTGTGAGAAATATATCAAATAAAATTGTAATTATGGAAAAATAGCTGTTAAGAATATTAAATAAGTCTCCGATATACAAAATGAATAATAATATCTCAAAAGGATTTGAGTTTAGCTGCTTCAAGGACGAAGTATTCAATTTAAGAAAAGGTATAGTATTGCAGTATATTACTATACCTATTTTCTGTTACATTTCATTTGCCCCTTGTAGTAGGCTTAATTCCTGAGAGTAAAATTTATACATTTGACATGGTTGCATTTTTTAGTTAGGGGGGATAAACCTATGTATACTGGGACTGTTCAAAGTCAGGTTAAAATGCAGATGCTTGATTTAAAGTGGAAGAAGAAAAAGGATGATATTAACCAAAAACATAATAACGAGGAGCTTACCGAGGAAGAGGTGCTGATGCAATCTATTGAGGAGCAGGCAGAGAATGTGAGAAAAAGCAGAGATACGGAACAGATATATACGAAGCTTAAGACAGGACAGACCTTAAGTGAGGAGGAAATTGCGTATTTGAAGGAGCATGATCCGGAATCACTTTCAGAGTACGAGAAAGCTCAGAGTGAAAAAAAGGCATATGAGCAGCAGTTAAAGAACTGCAAGACAAAGGAGGATGTCCAGAGATTAACTCTGAATCGTATGGGAAATTTTGCGGCAAAGGCAAAGTCGATTGCAAGCAACCCATATATCCCTAAGAATAAGAAGATAATTTTGATGAACAGACTTAATAATGAGGTATGTTTAATAAGGGATGCACATTTGAAGTTTACAGAGAGTGTTGAATATAAGAATATGCCAGAGGAAGCAGAGCTGGCAGAGGAGAAAAAATCTGACGACGAAGGTATTTCAGATGAAACTGATAAGACAGATATAAAAGCTGATAATGATGATACATCAACAACTGATACCGATGATATGCCAATATCGGATATAGAAGATACATCAGAATCAGTGGGTGAGAATGAAAATTTATCGTTTGATAAAATAAGTCGTGATATTGAAAGATATATACATAAGAATTCTGAAAAGAAGGCAAGATTTACTGCTAGTGTATAGCTTATAGTTGGGAGAGATGCATTATGAAGATTGGAGAAGCACGGGCTGCCTATGGTGTTTGTTTGCGGAGCTATTATGATAAGCAGCGTGAGCTTGGCAAACAAAAAAAGGCTCTGGAGGAGAAAATTAACAATACTGAGAATGGCGCTGTTATATATAAGAATGAGGCAGCTATAATTGAACTTCAGTATGAGGCGGTAAATGACAAGAAAAGTGAATATCAGGATTATGTAGATGAGCTTATTGAACAGCACTGTGCGATAGCTAACAAATATGTCGCAGAACAGCAGGCTGATGCATACGCTGAGGCGGCTAAGGATATGCAGAAGATTATGATTGTGGCTAGACGTATTATGAAGGGAGACAAGGTTCCTGCCAAGGATGAAAAGAAGCTTATGGAGTTTGATTACAAGCTATATTCTCTGGCAAAGAGTGCTGGAGCTATGGCTAAGGTAAGGAAACGTAAGGAGCACAAATCTCTTTGGGAGGACGAGGAGAAGAAGGAATATCCTGATGCTGCAGAGGCAGCAGACAATACAGAGGTAATGTCAGAAGGTCCGGAGATAATAAATGTGGAAGATACTATGTCAGCGGCAACAGCGGATATGGATATAGATGAATAAAGATAAATAGATTAATAAGGAGAGATGAAGTATGGCAAGTATTTATGGTGTGTCTGCATATCAGCAGGCAGGAGGAACAAGCACTGACAAGACAAGTAAAGTTAAGACTAATACAACGAAAACATATAAGGCGAATGATGCCGCATCATCAAAAAAGACAGATGATGTAAAAACAAGCACATGGAAACCATTAGATACAGGAAGCTCATTAGTTCCGAGTGTGAAGAATGGATATGGTAATGTTATCGGTGATGTTGAGCTTTCTGATAAGGCTAAGGAGTATTACAGCAAGTTAAAGGCTAAGTTTGGCAATATGGATTTTATTTTGGTGAGTAAGGATATGAAGGCTCAGGTTCAGGCAAATGCTTCCGCTTATGGCAATGCATATAAGCAGGTTGTTCTCATAGATGATGAGAAGCTTGAAAAGATGGCAACTGATGAATCATATCGCAAAAAATATGAGGGAATTATTGCTATGTCGCAGACTAAGCTTGCTGAGGCAAAGAACAGTCTTGCAAGCAGTGGAGCAAGTATAATGAATTTTGGCATGTCAGTTGGCTCTGATGGAAAGACCACATATTTTGCAACATTGGAGAAAAAACGTGCAGAGAAAAAGGCAATAGAGAAGAAGAATGCCAAGAAAAAGGAGCAGAAGCTTAAGGATAAGAAGGCTGCCATGAAGCGTCAGGAGAAGCTTGACGCAGAGAAGGCTATGGAGGAAAAACGTGCCGAGGAGGATGACATATTAGATACCGAATATGTGGAGATTACGGCAGATTCCTTTAAGGAATTAAATGATAAGGTGTATCGCTACGCATATGACGATTCATCTAATAATGTACTTACTGATAAGGAAAGACAGGTAGGTCAGCATTTTGACTTTAAGTGGTAAATAAAATGGATAATATAATAATTAGGAAGGCAGCGGTTTCTGATGCGGCGAGACTGCTTGCTATTTATGCACCATATGTGCGTGATACTGCAATTACATTTGAATATGAAGTACCGACTAAGGCAGAATTTGAGAGTAGAATTGCCAATACATTGAAGAAATATCCATATCTCGTTGCTGTTGTTGATGGCGTGATAGCGGGTTATGCTTATGCAGGTATGTTCCATGAGAGAAGGGCATATGATTGGTCGGTTGAAACGTCCATATATGTGGACAAAAATATGAAGAAAATTGGAATAGGCGGAGCACTTCATCAGGCACTTTGTGAAGAACTAAAATCAAGAGGCTTTTTTAATATGAATGCCTGTATATCATATACAGAGCAGGAAGATGAGTATCTTGATAATAACAGTATGAAATTCCATGAGCATTTAGGATATCGTCTTGTAGGACAATTTCATAAATGCGGATATAAATTTGACCGCTGGTATGACATGATATGGATGGAGAAGCTGATTGGCGAGCATAATATTAATCCTGAGTCACCATTCAAGGAACAAGTATAGATACATATATTAATATGCAACTATATATTGGATAAAATTTTCTCAACCTCTAGCTGGTCTAAAGGCTTAAGTATATAGCCTGATGCAAATACCTGAAATTCTCAGAGACAAGAATAATCCCCCTATCATATGTAAAAACATAAAAAATGTTAAAAAAAGTTGTAAAAAAATCCAATGAAAAGCTTACCTGGTGTGTCTATATATTGAAATCAAAATTTTTAATAAGGAGATAAGAAGATGAAGAGAAAATTAAAGCTTGTAGCATTAGGAGTAGCAATGGCAGTAGGACTATGTGCATGCGGTAAAAAGACAGATGCGGGTAATAATGGAGATGGAGAGATATCAACAACAGAGATATCAGCAACGGAGGAACAGCTTCCGGAAGCAGAGGTAAAGACAGTGGATGCATTAAACAGCGTATATTTTATGAAATTGGCACTTTATGACCAGAAAAATGGAAAGTTTATCTCTTATACCATTATGAAGGATACGGCATATGACGCACCTGATGATAAATATTTCTTTATAAAGCTTGAGGGTGATGTGAGCAGTGGTGATTATACAATGCCTGATGATTCGCTTGATGTTAATAAAGATATAACACAGGCAGATGCAGATAAATTTATAGATTATTTTAACAATAATATAGCTATGAATTTTCCGGCTGGAACATCATCACATATTATTAATTTTACTGATGATGGCACAGAAGAGGATTATAAGAAGGTTGAAATATATATTGAACCAAGCAGTAATATAGATGAGGCATATACAGGTATTATTATGGATTCTGAGCGTGTACCTGACTGGGTAGCGGGCTTTGAGGATTTATATAAAAGTTATTTAGATTAATTGCAGGATGGAGCTTAGTAGTTAATGGATAATATAAAAGAATTAGTTGACAGAGTTATAAATGGAGATACGCAGGCATTTGAGATAATATATCAGAACACATACAGACAGGTGTATTGTACCTGTATGAGCTTTCTTAAGAATGAACAGGATGTATATGACATTATGCAGGATACATATATAACTGCACTGACACATTTACAGCAGCTTGAAAATCCTGAGAGAATTACGGCATGGCTTAATACAATAGCTGTTAATAAGTGTAAGAATTTCATGAGAAAGAGAGTACCTGTTCAAATGGATGAGACTGTGGAGCAGGGACTTCTGGAGGATAATGATAATTTCCTCCCTGAGAGCTATGTGATACATGCTGAGAAGAGGAAGATTATTCTTGATATTATGCAGGAGGAGCTGTCTGCTGTTCAGTACCAGACAATAATAATGTATTATTTTGATGGAATGAGTGTTTCTGAAATTGCAGCATGTATGGAATGTCCAGAGGGAACTGTAGAATATCGTCTGTCTGCTGCCCGTGGAAAAATAAAGGCTGGTGTGCAGGAGTACGAGGATACGAGCGGCATAAAGCTTTATTCTTCAGGTGGAATTGCACTTCTCACCGCTATATTTATGGAAGAGACCAAGAATCTTGCAATACCAAATGTTCTTACCAGCATTTTTGCAGCGGTGCAGACAGCAATGCAGACGGTTGGAACAGCGGCAGTGGGGACAGCAGCACAGACAGTTGGAACAGCCGCAGAAGTTGCACAGTCAACAGGAGCAGTGGCAGCCGCAGCGGGAAAGGTTGGTTTAAAGGGGGTATTTAAAACTGTCAAGGCTAAAATAATAGCTGGAATTGCAGCCACAGCTGTGGTAGCCGGAGGTGCAGCGGGAGTTATATTGCACAATCGTAATACTGAGACTTCAAAGTCTTATACAGAGATAAATACTGTTTTATGCGATAATGAATATCTGACTATCACTGCTGATAGAATATATGATATAGGATATGTTCCTGATGAGGATGACGAATTTACCTATGGCATAAAAGCTGACCAGTGGAGCAAAAATGACAGTATAGTTGCATATACTGTAGTTAATCATAAGGATTATGATGTATATTATGACCTTAGATTTAATACATTTAATAATGAATCTGAACCTGATTCATATTATGTATTAGGTTCAGATACTATAATGATGCAGCCAAACCAGACATGCAGGTATATCACTAACAATCATATTCATTCACAGGATGATTACGACGCTGGGCGTGAGCCTGTCACCTGGGCTAAAGTGAGCATTGTAATAAGAACTTTTGATAATGCTGGCATGATGAATATCGTATACAATGATACAAGTGATAAGTATTTCTATGGTGAAGATAAGGCTGTCAACTACAAGAGAACAAATTATGATGACAGAGAGCAGGTTATGCTTGATAATGACCAGATAAAAATGACCTTTGTTGGAGCACTTATATATGACGAGCCTGAAAAGAATTATTATTCTGCATATCCTTGCTTTTATTTAGAAAATAAGACAGATCATGATCTGAGAGTGGTTATTAGTGGAGATTATATTGACCGTTATGGGAAGACTGAACTTATGTTATATGCAGGAACCACAGGATATATTATTGACTGTGATTTATATGATAAGAGTATTGATGATGAAAATGCAGCTATGGAGAAACTTAGGGAAATGATAAATGCTGACTCGGAATTTAACGTTTCTGTGAAGATTTATGACTATACGGCGGCAGTTGGCGGATATATTGATGAAGCTATTTACGGTGAGAAATATGGATTGGGTGTTAGTATATATGATGCATTGGAAGGATATACCAATACTTATAATTCAAGCTTTAAAGTGTATGAATATGAGAGATGACGATAAATTTATAAAAATGACGTTTATGCAAAATGTACATTTTAATATGCACTTAACGTCATATTTAATTGACATATATTTGATATTCTGCTAAAATTTTATAAATATTGTTGGGGTTTATGAAATGAGAGGTGGCCTATGGAGAAACGTATTAATGGGTTCAATGCAATTATATTAGTTACTATTATGATTGTGCAATTATTTGGTATTGATGCAATAAAAGCTGTTGCAGAGGAATTGTATTTAAGTGAAGATACAGTGATAGAGAAGGACACTGATGACTCATATTATTCTTCAGGAGCCAAGGTTACAGTTAATAATGGGGTTAAAGTTACAGGTAGGATATTTGGCTCAGGAGGAAGTATTGAGAATTATGGCGATATTGCACAGGTGGATCTTAGTGCTAGTGAGTTACATAATTATGCAGGAGCATCTGTGAGTTCAGTTAATACATATTCGATGACGAATAATATAATAAATGATGGTAAAATTTCAACAATAGATAATTTGAATGGTAATGTTACAAATATCGGTACTATAGGAAGTATAACCATTAATAATTCAGGTATTTATAATCAGCCTGTCGTAAATATGAATGGTGGAACAATTTCTAGTTTTATTTCTTATATAGGGAAATCAGATGATGGTTACGCACCGAAGCTTATATTAAGTGGCGGAAATATAGATAAAATTGAGTCAATGGGTATGCTTGACGTAGATGCTGTTGGAAGTACAACTGTAGGTACATTTGTGGGTGCGGTAACTCTTACTGGCTCTGGAACAATTAGTGTTACTAATACACTGAATCTGTCAGGAGACTACTCAGAGGTTTCGCCTACATTGAAGGTATCGGATTCTACACAGATTAATATAGCAGATGGTTCTAAAGTAAAGGTTCAATATGACGGGCAGGATTATTTGATAACAGAGGCAGGTCAGGGTATATTAAGTGACATTGTTGGAAACACAATATCAACTAATATAGAGGCTTCTGAGACAATCTATGTATCTAAAAGCTCGGGAATTTCACAGACAAAAAAATATATGCCGGGACAGAAGATAACAGCAACCTATATTGTTGCGGATGGATATTATTATCCTAAGGATTACGCTGTAACTACAGATGGAAGTGGCACATTAAGTACAGACAGAATAGATGCTAAAACTGTATCTGTAAGTTATATTGTTGAGAATGCAACGAATAAAATAATTAACATAACAATTCCTAAGGCGTCAAAACGCATTACCCAGGATGCACCTGTCGGCTTAGTTGGAGGTGTTGAATCGGTATCAGGTCTTACGAGCGATATGGAATATGCGGATAGTCCTGATTCGGCAGCTTGGACTACATGTACAGATGGTACAATGGATTTTACTGCTGGAACATGGTATTTCAGATATAAAGAGACTGATGAGAAGTATGCAGGTGAAACTTCCGCGGTATCAGTATTGGAACGGATAGAAACACCTGCCTATATTGAAGCACCTAGTCCGGCATATCATATGTCAGGAACGAAAGGACAGAATGGTTACTATATATCAGATATAAGGCTTACAGCACCAGAAGGATATCGGATTTCGGAAAGTGAAAATGGGACATATCGTGACAGTATTACAATAAATGAACAGTCAGAACTTTCCTTTATTTATCTTATGAGGGTATCTGATGGATTAAAGACAAAGGCTGTTGGAATATCTGATTATGCGATAGATACAACAGTTCCTGTTGTGAGCGTACAGAATAACCAGACATATTATGGTGACACGGTTGAGGTTTCTGTCTATGATAAAAATCTTAGCCAGGTATATATAAATGGTGTCCTTAAGCAGGAAGATGGAGTTTCGCGAAAGCTGAATTTTAATTCAGACAATGGAATATGTGATTACGAGATTAAAGCTATTGATAAGGCAGGAAACAGTAAGACAGTGAAAATAAGGGTTGCTGCTGAATGGATGAGAAGCGGAGTTGTCCCTAAGGGAAAGGCAGTAAGGCTGATACCGGGTAATGCATATAAGCTTGGAGACGGAACATGGAAAGTAAGTGATGATGAGACAGCTTATAATGGCAATGTTACATTTTATGTCGATACAGAGGGTTCATATATGTTTGATGGCCAGTAGATAATTCATATGTATCAGGAGAGGGTTTATGGAAGAAGAAAACAGGAAAAATAAGAATAAAATATTGATTATTGCCATAGCTGCCGCTGTTGTTATTGTCGCTGTAATTGTAATGGTAATTGTTCTGTTGAGCAAAAAAGATACATACAGAGTTATCAAGGTTTATGACGTTCAGGGAAATGTATATGTTCAAAGAGATGGTGTTAGTGATTTAGAGCCTTATGCTAATATGCTTTTGGAATCGGGCGATACCGTAAGAGTTGAAAATGGAAGCATGACACTTAGGCTTGATGAGGATAAATATGTATATGTTGAAGAAAATACAGAGTTTTCCATTGTGGCTAAAGGTACAAGTGCTGACAGCAGGACTGCCATTGAGCTGAAAAGTGGTGCAATAACTAATGAGATTCAGAATAAATTGAGCAGTGAATCATCTTATGAGGTAAATACACCTAATTCGACGATGGCAGTGCGAGGAACTATTTTTCGTGTAGAGGTTACTTATGATGAAGCAGGTATTTGTTATACTAAGGTCAGTGTGCTAGAGGGAAAAGTATCAACGAGACTTGTATATTCAGACAAAACGACAAGTGATGATGAGGTGATGGTTGATAAGGGGTATGAGGTTATTATTTATCAGGATGGTAAAAATACAGATTACCTTACAGGGGTTTCGCCAATCGACTATTCCAAACTGCCTGCATTTATAAGAGAAAAATTTGAAGATATAATAGGCGAATATGAGACTACAGAAAATATAGATAATCAGGATGATGAAAATGCGGAGTATACTGTTACATTTATGTATAATGGTGCAGTGTTTGGAACGCAGACTATAAGCTCGGGAGAATGTGCCAGCGAGCCATCACTTAAGCCGGCATTAACCGGCAAATGGGATTATGATTTTTCTGCTCCTATTACAAAGGATACTGTTATTAACTGGAAATAATTAGAGATATTTATTTTTGGGGGGCTTATGAAGAAAAAAATCAGGGATATAATTGAGGCATTGGCTGTATGGGTGATTGTTTTTTTGATGACAATTACCAATGTAATATCACCTCTTGATTATATTATGAAGGATGCTCTGTATCAGAAACCGAGAGGCATTACATCTAAAATAAAAATAATTGGAATAGACGAGCGTACACTGGAAGCACTAGGTCCTATAGGAACCTGGTCTAGACAATATTATGCCGATTTGCTTGAAATATTAAATTACGATGAGGCAGCAAGACCGTCGGTTATTGGCTTTGATATTATTTTTTCTGGCAATATTGATGAAGCTGGTGACAAGGCATTTGCAGATGCAGCTAAGAAGAGTGGAAATATTGTAGTTGCTTCTCAGCTCATTTATGAGGAGAAGGCTGAGAACAACGCTGATGGAATAAAAAAATATCCGATTGAAGCTATTGTAAATCCGTATGATGGGCTTAAGGAAGCTGCTATATGTGGATATACAAATGTATCACAGGACTCAGACAGCACAGTAAGAAGAATAATTATGGAAGAAAGTTACGATGGGCAACGCCTAAATATGTTTTCTAAAGCTGTGTATGACGTGTATTGTGAGAAAAATAATATAACACCAAACATTATACGCTCTGATAAGACTGGACGTACATTAATTAATTACTCGGGAAAACCTGGTGATTATGAATGCATCTCTCTTATTGACGTACTGGATGGAAAAATCGATAAGAGAATATTTAAGGACAGTATAGTTTTAGTTGGAGCGTATGCATCCGGAATGCAGGATAATTTTAATGTCCCTAATGGTGGCAACAGGCAGATGTTTGGAGTGGAAATTCAT
>Ga0129311_1001372_pt1 | contig 17361 bp, 13 predicted proteins | sample Go1ome_FD_94435 | JGI IMG/M metagenome (GOLD analysis project Ga0129311, IMG submission 94435) | Western lowland gorrila individual fecal microbial communities from Wisconsin, USA - Go1022B metagenome | ecosystem: Host-associated > Mammals > Digestive system > Large intestine > Fecal | place... | reverse complement strand
GCGTTGTCGAGCATGACGACCCTCGGCACGCTGCCCATCATGTCGAAGGCGTCCTGGAGCCCCTGGCAGACGCAGACGTCCTTCGTCGCCGAACACCTCGCACCTGGCGTCGTTGGAATACGGGAACGACATGGACAGGAAGTGCATCCTGACGCGGTTGCCTTCGGCGGAGCCGCCAAAGGCGTAATCGAAGTCCGCCCGGCCGAAGTCGACCTGCGTCGTCCCAGGCTCCCAATGGAGCCTTACGTACCCGTCTTTCGCGGGCCGGCGCATGGACCGCCTCATCTCGCTGACCTTGCGCTGCGCGGTCGAGCACGATCCGGCGTAGCCCTTTTCCGCCACCAGCCTGTCATAGACCCTTCGCGTGGTGTGGCGCTGCTTGTGGCAGCGGTGCCTGCCCGACGAGAGCATCCCCTAGGCGTCGCCCTCAAAGCCGCCCAGCAGGGACGGCCTCCCCCGCACGGGCCTCCGGCCGCTTCGGGGAGAAGTCATCGATCGCCAGGTACTTCCCGATCGTCGGATAAGAGTGCGGTCTCGCGCCTTATCTCCGACGAGGAGTACCCGAGGGCCCACAAATCGCCTATCCTCTCTATCTGGGACATGTCTAGAGCCATTCCTTTCCGGCCTCCCGCAACCGTAGCTGGTACCTACGGATTCCAAAATGGTCCATTGCGAAGCACTCGGACGTGTCCTTTTGCTTTTAGGTGAAAAAGTTGCACACGGGGGCGCGCTCCCAATGATGTTGCCGATGAATGTTATCCTGGCTAGCCGTATCTACCAAACGGCATTTTGGGCAATGATCACTTTGCAAATGATATCTTGGAGCTCGCTAATGTTAATGTTCGCGATACTCTTTTCACCTTTGCATCTTAGTTGAGAACATTGAGAGGGAACTGTTGTGCTTATATAAACAGTCCCCATCCATTTATTTACTGTCTTCTCCTACTTGGGTAAAAAATAGTTGAAAGTGCACGTGGAGAGAAGTAGATAAGAAGAGCAATTAACAAAGTGAATATAACTTGCAGAGCAAACACAAAAGGCCAAATAACTTGAAAGTGTCTGCTCAATAAATTCAAAATTGACTGCCACGGAAATGCATCGAGCTCAATGATGTGTGCGCAGAGCAGGGGTAGCGTAATTGAGCCAATTTTAGCTATCCCTAAACTGACATTAGGAAGTAAGCGTTTTATTACGCTTGAGGCTTTAATTAAGCAAAGAGAGCCAGAGACACCTCCAATAACATCAATAGCTCCATCTGGATAGTAATTGGATGCCATGCTCAAATGCCCATAGAAACATCCGCAATACAACCACGCGAAAAGCAGGCATAGCCATATGGTCGTGGGAATCCCATTTTTCTCTAACAGGTTTTCCGATTTGACTATCTGTCCAATAATTAAAAACATAGTAGCGCAAAAGGCGGGCTGAATTGACCAAGGAAGCCATACATACTCTGAAGTACGAATTCCTATTACAAAGAGAATGAGTGAGTAGAATAATGCGTGATTTGTTCTATTCAGTTCGCACGCGATGATCTTTGCCCAAAAGAGCGCCAACAAAAACCAAATTGCACCTATATATTCAATGCCTGTTGGCATTGAGCTTGATGTTACACCCGAACCGTATATAGCTGCAGGAAGCCATCGTTGAATTGCGGTTGATACCGATCCAGTCTGAAATAGTTTTGTAAATAGAGTGGCTAATACTACAATAAAAATTGAAGTAACACTATACGGAATAACTAGACCTCGGATGTTTTTCTTGATGAAGGAGGAGGTGCAGCTTGATTTAGAATTCAGAAAATAACCACTAACAATAAAAAAAAGTGGCATATGAAAAGAAAAACAAAAATCAACAATTGACTGAGGAACGCCTGCAAAACTCGAATGGCCCAGGATGACTGCAAGGAAAGCTATAGCTTTTGCAATATCAAACTCCGGCAATCTCGTTGATTTCTGCAAATTACTGTCTTCCTTTCGCAGAGGTAGCAATTAGTAGGAATATTTAACCGTTAGTACTAGTGTAATAACCATGTCTTTAACCCGTAATACATGGTTGGACAATATACAGACATTGGTGTATATCGTCCAGCTGAAAACAAAGCCAAGATGTTTAGGCAAAATCCAAGGGCGACTAGTAACGTCGATATCCTCCGTGGGCCTACATTTTGGTTTTCTAAGGAAAGCATTATATGATCGCTAATCAGTAGAAGCCAAGAGAAATCGTTAAAGTATCTCGTTGTAACGCTTGCGATTTGAAAATCAAGAAATAGGATACCTATCGCAAGTCCAATCATAGTTAGGCAAAGCTTGTACGTCGACTTGTATTTATAAATAATTGGCTTCTCAATGCCAAATATTAGCAAGCAAATTGGGCTGAAAGCGATGAAGCCTCCTAAGAAAGGCTCGTAAAACCAGTAACCTTGAAAATCGGTTGACATATTAGCTGCTGATATAAATGGATAAGAAGCTGAAATTGAAGGCATTTGGAATAGGTACTGGAATAACGCAGGAATTGTCCTTCCCAGCACTATCTGCCGATGAGTCATATCGCTCCCAGTAAGGTTATATGACGCCCCGAAATCAAATGGCGAGTCAAACCTTGCATAGTTGTATAACATTGCGGCTGAGCCGACGATAAGGCAGGGTATTATTATATCTAGTGTGTTTCCAGCACCTGTTTTTGAGAAAAATCCTTTTCGGTTCACTATTCCTTTCCAAAAAACAGGAAACGCAAGTAGAACAAGTAAAAAATACTGTGGTCTGCACAACAGAGATAGGGCGATGCAGGTAGATCCGGCAATCAGTTCTCTGTGGCAGTATGAAATTGAGTCTGATTTATGCTGTGCATTCATCCAGAGGGCTAGGCCTACGAATGATAGTGAAAGACCCATAAGAATTGGGAGGGAGTAAAGTTGAGGAAGGTAAATTAAGTATAGAAAACCCGATGTCGTTACAATTGATATGGAGGCAAGGAGCCAGTTTCCTATAGTCCTCCCTTTTCTTGCATAACGCAAAGCTTCCGAAATTAGGTAGTTAAGACAAATGATATATAGAAGTGAGGTTATCATTACTGCTGTCGAAGTACTTAAATCTGAGCCCGTTATTATCTTGTATGGGAGAAATAAGGTGATAGCAGGAAGTACGCCGAAATAACTATAGTAGTTTCCTTTGTAATAAGCATAGTCCATATAATATGTTTCGCCCGCCTCTAATAGCAGGCTCTCTCTCTCTTGAGTATCGTAAGGGTTTTCCATGTCTCTGAGAGTTTCAGAGACGGGGAGGTTTAATCTAACTTGCCCATGGATGAGCGAATCAGCTACATGGTTATACTGATTAAAATCGTATACGGTTGAACCGTTCTGATACGGTTCCCCAATTGCTCCGTTTGTAACTACTTTACCAATAAAAACGGCTGCTGCCACCTCACATGTGACTGCAGCTAAGACTATTACTATGCTAGAGCGAGATGTGCTTGAAAGGGGGATTCGATAGAGCTTCGAGCCGGGCCTTAAGGCGCGGAGCAGCAGAATAACGAATCCGATAAGGAGGAGTCGCGTAAAGGAAACTGCAAAGGGGCGAACCGTATTCAACTTGATGGATTCAACAGATATTGCTGTCCCTGAAGGCTCATCAAATACAATCTTGAACTTGGTTGATTTTCCTGAAAGGTGAATCCTTGTCCAATGACTGCTTGAGTCATTTTCGCAGTAAGTTCGCATCGGGAGAGAATAATAGTTGTTGTTGCCCTCGTCGGTTACATCAAAATGATAGTTAAGGTAGGGACCCGTTGAATCTCTCCAGGAAGTCGAATACCAGTCAGGTTTGCCAAGTGACAACTCAACATTGTCAATATGGCAACTCAGGTTAGTAAACTCAAGCGAAGCCTCGCCTGAGTCTGTGACTGTATATGTGCCATCGGAATTCTCTCGAATACCGTCGCCATGTGATCCAATTTCCAGTATTGTTTCGTTATTAAAGGAAAGAGATTCCCAAAATCGGAAATTGCAAATAAATGTCTCGATAGATAAAGCGAGTATAATGCATACCAGAACAGTTCCTTGCATGCTCGGGGCGATGATTCTCGAACGCCTTATTCGATCTTTAATATTCGACATAATGTCCCTCAATGAAACGAAGATACATAACCGAAGAAGGTAGGCTAACAGTTTGCAATTATATAGATGAAGCTATTCTTGTTAGAGAGGAGATTCAAACTTTGGCGAACCTGAGAATCAAACTCCACAGCTCCCTTAGCAGAAATGTCTCTTCGCAGAAGTCTCTTATGGTCAGAATTGCTTTTTGAAAGCTGCTTATTGACCGACTTACGCTAAATCGTGACCTGCAACAAGGTTTTCCTTGAGAGGGATACTTCCGTGCATTATTTTAATTCCGAAAAGACCTCATCTGATTTTTCTTTTGGCTCGCTGCTGTTCTCGCTCTTTGTTTCCGGCAGCTTTGTATGCGGGGGCATTGTTTATTCAAAGATTTATTTGAATGAGATTATATTTTCGGGCTGGTCTTCACTCTGTATAGCTATCGCGTGTTCTGCTCTACTTGCTATAACTTTGTATCAGATCTGCAAACTCGCCTATAAAAGTCTCTTTCATTTTAATTTTGATATTTCAATGACGAATGACGGGTTCTTTGCCTACGTATCGATGAACGCGGCTTGGTTCGCTAAAAAAACGGGGCTTCTCGCCCTCGCGTGGCTGCCATATTTGCTTCTCCGTTTTCCTGGCAACGTTGACCCCGATACACTATGGCAGCTCATGCAGACCCACGGTCTGGCTGCGGCTTCAAATCATCATCCCTGGTTCGACACACTTTTATTTAGTGCGTTTTGGTGGTTGGGCGACGCCTTGGGCAATCATGCAGTTTCTATATTTCTATATGCAGTTTTCCAAATTGCATTAACTGCGGCTGCCCTAGCTTTAGTAGTAATTTATCTTGGGTTTCTGGGGGTCCCCAATCAAATACAGCGTTGTTCTCAGTTATTCTTCGCTCTTTATCCCGTTATCCCGTTGTTTGCTCAAACAATGGCTAAGGATATGCTGTTTGCGCCTGTGTTCGTGTTTTATTTCTTAGGCTATTTTGAAATATATAGAACAAGAGCGAGATGCCTTCATTGCCGGGCTTTTTGTTCCTATTTTGCCCTGGCGTGTCTCCTTCTTATGCTAACGAAAAAAACCGGTATTTATATCATTGCCCTATGCTTATTGCCGCTCTTCTTCGCGGTGGTTCGCGAATGGGCAATAAGGCTTATCTTGATTTCCATTATCCCTATTCTGTTATTTGTTGTCTGGGACAAATTTCTTGTTCCGGGGTGGGGAGTAATGGATGGGAGCAGCGCCGAAATGATGTCCATCCCATCGCAGCAAGTTGCCTTTTATCTCAAGCTTCACTCTGGCGAGCTATCTGATGATGAATGGCGCATCTTAAATCAAGTATATGAAAGCCCTGACCAACTCCCGGCTGTATATACACCCGGGAGGGCAGATGCAACTAAACAGCTGTGGAAAGACAAGTCATCTTTTAGAGCAAAGACTGAGTTTGCGAAATGGTATCTCTGCACAGCATTAAGGCACCCAAAAGACTTTATCCTGAGCGTTATGGCCTTGACTCTTCCAATTTACTATCCAGATACGATGAGCGAAGGCGACGAAAGCCTGCTTTTCTATCGCGATAATCTTCAAGGCTCTGATACCGGAGATCCAGGACTGGAGGCTACTTTAATTAGTTTTTCTGGCGGCCTTGCAAGTTCCGTTTCTTACCAGGATTTCTCTGTCGGTATATACCGTTATCCCATCGTTAGACATGTGTCTGAAGCTTTCAATGAGCTCTATCTGTCTACTATGGGCTTACTTCCCACACTATTTTCGAAATGCCTGTTTTCTTGGTGGATTCCCTTGTTTATAATTGCGTATTTGATAGATAAAAGGTGCTTGAGCAACCTTGGTTTATTGGTGCCCATTATAGTTATGTTACTGACGCTTATGGCAGGACCTATCGCTCTTCCGCGATATTATGTGTCGTTCGTATATACGGCCCCACTTGCACTTTCGGCGATGTTCCTAAAGCGCCCTACGCTTAGCTGATAGACTAGTATCCAATTGGATATCCGTTCTATTTTGGGGGTTGTTATGTCCGGGAAGCGAATTGCTGCTCTTATTCCTTGTTATAATGAGGCGTTGACTATTGCCAAGGTTGTTGATGACTTTAAGCGATATCTGCCTGAGGCTATAGTTTATGTGTACGACAACAACTCTTCGGATGGCACGGCCGAGATTGCTGCCGCGCATGGAGCGGTTGTTAAAGGTGAGCCAAGGCAGGGCAAAGGAAATGTAGTCCGTCAAATGCTGCGAGATATTGATGCGGACTGTTATGTGATGGTCGATGGAGACGATACATATCCTGTCGAGCAGGTAAACGATGTCATTGCGCCCATTCTTGACGACTCTGCTGATCATGTAGTAGGCGACCGCCTGTCTAACGGGACCTATGCTGCTGAGAACAAGCGTGCCGGACACGGATTCGGCAATGATCTCGTGCGCTGGCTTATTAAAGTACTCTACGGGTTTGAGTATACGGATGTTATGACCGGCTACCGCGCCTTTAATCGTGAGTTTGCCAAAACGCTGCCGGTGCTGTCTCCGGGCTTTGAGATAGAAACTGAGCTTTCTATTCATGCTGTTGATAAAGGCTGGAGGATTTCCCAGGTCCCCATCGATTACCGTGATCGTCCTGAGGGGTCTGTCTCAAAGCTGAATACGGTTTCCGATGGCATCAAGGTACTGAAGATGATTTTCTCGCTCTTCAAGGATTACAAGCCGCTTGGCTTCTTTTCTCTCCTTGCGCTGATTAGTTTGATTGTTGGGCTCTGCTTCGGTCTCCCCGTTATTGTAGAGTTCAGAGCTACTGGGCTTGTGCCAAGACTGCCTACTGCTATTTGCGCTGTTGCTTTCTGCGGTCTTGCCGCTCTCTTCCTTGTGTGTGGGTTAATTCTTGACACTGTTGTCAAGGGTCACAGGCGCGATTGGGAGCTTAAGGTAACGGATGTATATGGGTACAAGAATGCGAGGGGATAGCTTCTCTTTAGTGGTCAGAATAATGGTCCTCACCGAATAAAGGTTTTTCTTGAAGCTTCTCAGAAATGAGTAACTCTAGCGAGACGGCTATTGTCCAAAACTATCGCCCTGGGAGACGTCAGGGGCAATGCCATCGTCTTTGGTGGCCTCTCTCTTGAAATCCGCCATACGACTTGTCCTCATCAGGAATTACCGCCTCTTTAGATGAGGTCTCAGAAGAGCCGGAAGGATTGCCATCATCTGCGGCAACCACCTCGTCAAACCCGAGCTCCCCCGAAGACTCAACCTTTGCAGGGTCCGCAGCTGCGTTGACTTCGCATGCATAGGCGCGTTCAACGCAACCGGTAATTAGACCGGCAAGAACCGAGCACGTGACCAGCGTGACGATTAATACAACACTTGTAATATTATGTTAGTCACAAGCAAGCCACTTCAAATAGAGTTGCATAACCAAGAACCGCCTCATTAAACGAGGGCGCTTATTCACGAGGCAGACTTTTCATTTATATTTAAGGGGTTGTGAACAGCATGTGCCGTGGCACCTCTTTTTTGATCGAATCGGAATGGATAGTTATGTGGCTTAGCTTTGCAAGCACCGTCTTGTTCTTTTCCTTGATGCTCTATATTCCTGGAGCCCTCGCCTGCAGAGCATTCGACGCAAGGTGGAGCTGGTCCATTGCTTTAGCACCCCTCACAAGCACATCGCTAATTGCCGGAGGGACTCAGGCTTTGTACATGCTAGGGCAATTCACCTCACCCCTCTTTCTTTTGAGTTCCCTGATCGGCATAACTAGTATTGCTGCAATCTCGGCACGCCACGCATCTCGCCTTGCGTTCCCAAGACTTGACTTCATCTGTATAGCTCTTACCGTAGCCCTAGGAGCCGCGTTGGGATACAACCTCATGCTATCGAGGTTGGGCGACCTTGACTCAATTTTCCAAGCTTACGATGTCACGCAGCATCTCAGTCTCATACGATCAATGGCGGACTCTGGAAATCTCACGTCGCTTGAAGTCAGCCCTTATCTAACAACAGTTGATGCCGTCATCGCCCCGGTAGATTACAGCGGCTTTTATCCGGCAGCGTGGCATAGCCTCTGTGCCCTTGCGGTTATGTTACTAGGAATCTCGGCACCACTTGCAATCAACGCCTCAATGTTCGTCTTCTGTTGCATCGTATTCCCGATTTCCATGCTCGCTTTCCTTTCCGAAGCGTTCGACGGAAACAAAGGACGGATGGCTTGCTGCGTGCCCGTAATCCTTGCATTCGCCGCATTTCCTTGGAACCTCGCGGCCTTTGGCCCCGTGTACCCCAACGTCGCCGGATTCTGCCTTATGCCAGCCGAGATGGCCCTATTTATCCATCTGTTCAGACCTGGTATTCAGAAGTTTGATCGTGCCCGAACCGCGGCCATGCTTCTCTTAGGTTTGGTAGGTCTAACGCTATGCCATCCAAACACCGTGTTTACCTGCATCGTACTGTTAAGCCCCTACTGCATCTTTCGCATTCATACCACATGCGCATTAAAGGGTTTCACGCTTATTAAAACTGTGGCATGTTGTGCGGGCTTTATCTTCTTCTGTCTCGCAGCGTGGATCTTCTGCTATCACCTCCCCGTGCTGCACGACACGGTAAGCCACTATTGGCCGCCCTTTGCGAACCTATTCCAAGAGATAGTCAATATCCTGCTACTCAGCTATGTGACCGGCTTCTACTATGAGATAGCGGCTCAGCTGCTCCTAGCAGCTCTCGTTATCTTTGGATACATCAAGTGTATTCATGAGCCAAGCACTCGATGGCTTGCAGCTTCTTACACCATCGCAGGTTTCATTCTGCTCATCTGCGCCTCCCAGGACGGCGATTTCCGTCAGATTGTCGCGGGATTCTGGTACACCGATCCGATGCGTATATCGGCAATGTGCGCTATCGGCGCAGTGCCTTTGGCCGCAGTAGGCGCGCAATGGCTTTATGAACTCGTCCTTGCCATCGTGAAGCACTACAACTCCACCAAGTCGAGGCGCATAAGCAAGGTAAAGATCGCCACCATCCTCATGTGTGCTTTCCTCGTTATTAATTACATGCCCAACTTCAATATTTCCGGTCAACATCACCAATTCACGGAAGATGAGGCCAAAGAAATCAACGAGAAGCAGCTCGCAGCCAAGGACTGGCCCAAAGCAACCCACACAACTTTCGGAGACTATAGGTCCACGGTTTCGTCAATTTATGAGTGTCAAGCCCCCCTCGATAACGCCGAAAGAGATTTTCTCAACAAAGTTAAAGAGACGGTTCCTGACAGCTCGCTCATCATCAACGATCCCATGGACGGCAGCTTTCTAGGCTATGGAGCAAACGGGCTCAGGATGTACTATCGCAACTTCACCGGCTTTGGGGGCACCAACGAAAGCGCGGACAGCAAGTTGATACGCCTCGGGTTAAACAGCTATGCGGCTAACACAAATGTTCGTCAAGCCGTTAACAACATTGACGCACAATATGTCCTTATCTTGCATGGCTCAAAGGAGCAGGCTGGATTCATCGATCTACGCTGCGACTGGAATCAGAATCTCTTTAGCGGAATCACCCAAATTACAAGCGAGACACCCGGCTTCACCTGTCTACTCGAAAGCGATTCCATGGCGCTCTACAAAATTGACAGGTAACACAGTTGACCATGCTAGACTCAATATAGCTTTAGACGATTCAAACGTGGGGAACCTTTGATGAAAATCCTTGCCATAGTTCCGGCATTCAACGAGGAAGAGTGTCTCGCCAATACGATTGACGATTTAGTGACGTCATGCCCAGAGGTAGACTACCTCGTGGTCAACGACGGATCCTCGGACTCCACTTCCGATGTGATAGCGACTAGCAAACTCAACGGAGTAAACCTGCCTATCAATACAGGCTTGACTTCCGCATTTCGCACAGGCATGAAATACGCCTATCGACATGGTTACGATGCCGTAATTCAATTCGATGCCGACGGGCAGCACATTCCTTCCTACATTCCCACCATGGCCCAAGCGTTGGAAAGCCATGGCGCAGAAATGGTCATCGCATCTCGTTACCTTGACGGCACTGTAAAACCAAGCGGTGCTCGTGGTGTCGGTTCCCGACTCATCACTTGGCTTATCAAAGCGACAACAGGAAAGACAATCACGGACCCCACGAGCGGTATGAGGATGTATGGACCCCATATGATCGAGCTCTTTGCAAAAGGCTTCGATTGCGCCCCAGAGCCAGACATGGTCGCACTCGTAGCTAGAAGGTATGGCGAAGTAGTCGAGATTCAGGCCAATATGCGCGAGCGCCAAGGAGGCGAAAGCTATCTTAAACTCGGCAACATCATTAATTATATGAGCCGGACATGTCTTGCTATTCTCATGTCCCGATTCCTCAGGTAGGTATCATGCTTCCACTGAATCTCCGGGCGCTTCTTATAATCGGAGCCTTCCTTGCGTTCATAGTTGTAACTCGCAAAGTCAAGAAGAACAATGTTTTGATTGAGGATGCCGTTTTTTGGGTCGTCATTTCGTGTGTCTTTGTTTTACTTGCGCTATTCCCTGGAATCGCAATCAATATTGCCTTTGCCTTGGGCTTTGTAAGCCCAAGCAACTTCATTTACCTTATCATTATCGTCATCCTTCTTTGGAAGGTGTTCGTCAACTCCTCCGAGATAAGCCGCCTAAAGAGCAAGGTTAACGAACTTGCCCAAGAAATTGGGCTCAAGTCTATCGATGAGAAGAAGGATGCCAAATAGTAGAGACTTATAGCACCCCGAAGAGAAACAGCAATCTCAGCGCGATCTCTTCAGACATTTTTTGCCTAAGCCTACAAGGAATCGTTATCTTTGATATCTTGTCTCCATTAAGGGACCTCTCGAGAAGGTCCCTCTTTTCTGGCGACAACTGATTACCAAAGCAGTCCTCAAGCTTGTGCAGCTGAAGGGTGATATTCTCTAGTTCGCCTTTCCCAAAGAAGGTCTTAATACGATATACGAGAAGATGAAGGGCATCCGAACCCGTGGGGCTCACATTAGCGCCGGTTCTACGATACTCCAGAGAAGCAAAGTCATCATATGTAAGGTCCCCCAAGGCAGTAGCGACGAGGGCAAGCCACCAATCATGGCAATAAACATCATCTGCCCCGGCTTGCAGAACAAGATTGGCAAGGCAATGATTTATTACCGTTGTATTCCCAGAGACCATGTTTTCAAAGAGCATTTTAGGGAAATCAACACCGCTACGGTTTAAATGAGAGCGTTCAACGAAGTTCATCTTTGCATCGCAAAAATTGTATTCAGAGCAATAAAGCTGCGGGATCGACGAATCCTTCGTGGAAAGCACCTCAAGAGCCCTCGACAGCTTATCTGTATGCCAGACATCATCCTGGTCGCAAAGCGCAATAAACTCATATTTAGCGGGCACAGAATCTAAAACAGCCAAAAATGAACGGACGACACCAAGATTTCCCCCCTCTTCTAAATTAATGAGCCCTGAAGCTTGATACTCGCGAAGGATTTTACAGGTATCGTCTTTTGACCCATCATCCCTCACATAAATCGACACATTAGGGGCATCTTGAGCCAAGAGGCTATCGATCTGCTCCTTAACATGTTCGGCCCCGTTGTATGTAGACATAATTACCGCAACAGAAGATAAGGACATGCGCCTAGGCTCCAAAATGATAAAGGATGTTTGCGTTAACATATCAAGGATACACAACGTTTCGTCGAGGGGAATCCATGACCACGGCCAATCAAATAAAGCTCAGCATCGTTGTTCCCTTCTACAACACTGCGGCTTATCTGCCACGCTGCTTAGACTCGCTTCTTTCCCAAACCCTTCCAGAAATTGAGATAATCTGCGTAAATGATGGGTCGCCAGATGGCTGCCTCAATCTACTAAAGCAATATGAGAAGGCGAACCCTGAAGTAGTCCGAATTGTAAACAAGGACAATGGCGGTCTTTGGGCAGCACGTTGGACTGGAACAGACTTAGCCCGTGGTGAGTATGTCGCCTACGTTGACAGCGATGACTATGTGGCCACGACCTTCGCGGAGGACTTATATCAGACCGCCAAGACAAAAGATGCGGATATTGTCATATGTGGCTTCAAACGGATTGAGGAGGAAACCGGAAACGCGCTGTCCACTGAGCTCTCTGAGCCTCGAACTCCATTCGTTGCGCGACAAGAGCCTGGGAGACTTATTGAGATTAATCCTGCGGCTTGGAACAAAGCCTTTAGACGCGATCTGCTTATGAAAATGCATCGTCTCGAGAATCCTCCCGTGATCCTTGAAGATGTGACGTTGAGCCAGCTGGCCTATTTAGCTTCTAGTAAAGCGATTTGCTTCACTGGAGCGGCGCCGTACAACTACATAATTCGTTCTGGTTCGATGATCAACTCCGTTACCCAAGCTCAAGTAGATAGCGTCAAACGCGCGCTATTGGAAGTCGCCAAATATTATGAGTTAGAAAATGTTGAGGATGGGTTTAGGGAATCACTCGATGCTGCTGTATTCCTACACCTCGGCGTTTCTATGAGCTTTAGATTGTCCTGCAATAATGACGTAGATCTCAAATCAGAGATCAAGGCGACCACTTCATACCTGGACACCAATTTCCCGACCTGGAGAGATTCCCCCTACATCAATCTTAATTACGCGCTGTCCCATGGGCCGGCATTCAAAAAGCTATTCTTGTCCCAACTGTTCTATAAGGCAAAGCTCATGAGGCCTTTTCTTGCCGCATATCGCTTCTTTCTCGAGCATTCCGGCACTGACATCAAGTGGTAAGTGAATAACCCGGCCCTGAAGTAATTTCAGGGCCGGGTTATTCACTTCATGATTCAATGAACTGACAGTTAATCAATCTGAATCGTTGCGCCAATATTCTGCTTCATCAACTCATAGAACTCTGCGGCATCGCTCTTGCTCGGAAACAGGATGCAGCCTCTTGAACCGCCAGGTAGACCATAGTGGAAACCTTGACCCTCATCATATTCATTCTGGTGAGTGCCCTGGTCGCAGCCTTGACGGCTACGATTAGGGTCATCAGGAATCGATTTCCAATCCTCAACGTAGCAAACCCACCAACCGTTGATGTCACGGGAGTCATAGGACTGGCCACCGATTGTGGTGGGGTTCTTATCAAGGGCATACGCAGTGTGCTTTACGCTAAAGGTACCCGTAAAAGTATTAGCCCCACACCAAACCTCATAAGACTTAACACTGCCGTCCTTCATGTGCACATAGAGTGTGCTGTAATCGCTCGGAACCTTCTTCACCTTGACGTAAGAGACGCTCTGCGATGAAGCAGCAACATAGTTGGTCGGAGAGAAGGTCCAGGAGAACGTAGCATTGGAATCGCTCGAGTAGCTCTCGATGTCAATACCTGTTCCGTTCGTAACGCTAGAAGACTTGGTGGATAGAGCATAATCTCCAAGACGAGAAACAACCATCACACCGCCCGCAGGAGCAACATCGAACTTCCAGAGCTGGGCATTCGAGCCATTGGAATCATACTGCCAAACGCCCGCGCCTGAGAAGGCGGAGCCATTCTGTACGTCAAGAGCCTTGCCGGAAGCGGCATTGGAAATCGAGTACCACCCATTTCCGGCAGATTTGACATTCCACTTCTGGGCACCCGTACCGTTGGACTCATAGGTCTGAAGAAGAACCCCCGAATTCATCGAGCCGGAGGGCACATCCAGAACCTGATTCTTTCCACTACGGTTATAAAGGGTGTAGCACCCCTCGGATACAATGCCGGTGGATTTAAGGACCCAAGCCTGAGCCTTAGTACCATTGGAAGCGTACGTTCCTACACGAGTACCGGCTGAAGTATTGCAGCCTGAAAGATCAAGGGCCTTACCAGTCTGGACGTTAACAAAGGTCAACCCGCCGTTGCCGACGAGAGCCTCCCACTCGGAAGAGGCATCAATCGCATTCGAGCCCACAAGAGACTGACCGCTGTCCCTAAGGTATAGGCCAGAGTTAGCATTCTTGATAGCGTAGAAACCGTCAGACTGCTGAGCAATCTTCCACTTCTGAGCAAGAGCGCCGTTGTCAGACCAGACCTGAATCTTTGCGTCAGGGCTTGTCGATGCCGAAGACACATCGATGACAGCAGAAGAGTCCGCGGCGCTGCTCAGTTGATAGATGCCGGACAGATTTAGGCTCGTACCCTCGATAGCCCATTTTTGAGCCTTGGTGCCGTTGGGCGAGTAAACCTGAACCTTTGCGCCGTTATAGGCATTAGCGCCTTTAACATCGAGCACGCAACCAGAGAGAGCCGAGAAGATGGAGTATGAGCCGTCATCATTTGTAACGATACGCCACGCCTGGGCAGCAGTGCCGTTGCTCGAGTACTGCTGAAGCGCAACGCCGGAAGCTGAGTTTGCCCCGGGAATATCGATCGACTTACCAGAAATGGCGGCCGAGATCGTATAGAAACCGGTCTTTGGGTCGTATTTCAGGCCCCACTTCTGGGCAAGCGTCCCATTCGAGTCATACAGCTGAACAGCCGCGCCATTTTCGAGAGACCCATTTTGAACATCAAGAGCTTTGGAGTTATTGATGGAAGATTTGATAGAGAAGGTTCCGTTGTCCACAGCCTTATCAAGCTTAGTCAGCGTCCATTTCTGCGCAGCAGAAGAGTTGGAGTTATATACCTGGACATTGGTTCCGTTGGCCTTGGTCGCCCACTGAACGTCCAGCACGAGCCCCTCTTTAAGGGCAGACTGAATGGTAATGGTTCCATCTGGATTCTCAATAAGGTCCCAGAGCTGTGCCTTAGTCCCGTTGCTCGAAAACACCTGAACATTCGCACCACTACTGGCACTACCATTTGCCACATCAAGAGAGACCCCCGTAAGGGAGTTCTTAATTGAATAATGCTCGCCAACCTTCTCAACACGCCAATATTGGGCAAAAGTTCCGTTTCCGTCATAAGTCTGGACGTTGCCGCCATTTGAGGTGTTGGCACCAGAGATATCGAGATCACGGCCGGAGAGGCTGGATGTGATTGTATAAACCCCATCTTCAATAGAAGAAGAACTCTCCGCATAAGCGGGAGAAACAAACGTCTCAGCCAGCGCGAAGACAAGCGACAAACCGACGACCACTGCCCCCCTGGAACAGGCGCTCACTTTAAATGACTTATTGTATTTACGATCCATATGTCATTCCTCTGTCTGTTCGAAAACCCATCAGTAGGTTAATGTTAACTGAGTAATGAGGCTAGTGCGATGGAATCGTAGATAAAGCGTCCAACCGCTAAAGGCTGACTCCCCTACCGAACAGCATGCGCGTACCTAATACCGCATACCACCTCGGAACGCCCCAGAGTAGCTGAAGCCAGTTCTTCTCCCCCATCACGTCATGAATCGACTCGCTCAGGCGAGCAACCTTGACCTTGCCCACGCTCCACTTAAGCAAAAGGCGATAATACGTCGCCTTTGCGCACTTCACTGCCTCCCGATTACCCGATGCCTCGGCATAATCGACCAATGTACGTCCAAAGAGCACTTCGTTGCGAGCGTAGCGCTCATCCGCCTCGAAGTTAGAGGAATAGTTACTCGCCCCTTCTTTCACAACGTGACGGTAAGCGCTCCAACTTCCCTGAAAAACCTTGACCCCGCCCGCCGTAAGGAGAATGAACCCGTTACGCCTATCCTCAGGATAAGAATCGAACTGCTTATGATCAAGGAACCGCTGCTTCTGATCCAGGTACTCGCGCATCCGAACCATAAAAGAGGCCGTCTGGCCAGGCATCGTGCAATAGAAATACTCCTTGAAGGTATATTCCTCCTGGAGGCAATCAGGGTACTTCTCGCCATTAGGCTCAGAATCAGCGCCGACGACGGTGCAGTGGTGGAAGCTCGCGATGAAATCTGGGTTCGACTCAAGGAACATGGCCTGCTCCTGGAGCTTGCGGTCGTAAGTCCAGAAGTCATCCCCCTCACAAATCGCGAGGTACTTCCCCGTACAACGGGAAAGAAGGTCTGTGTTGTTCTCATCACCGAGATTGTGTTCACGATAAAGGAAGTGGAAGTTCTCTGGGAACTCAGGCTCGATCCTCTTCATAACCTCACGGGTATTGTCGGAAGAGCAGTCCTCGCCGATCCACACTTCATAAGGGAAGTCACACTTTTGCATCAGAATTCCCCTGAGGCAACGCTCAATGTAGGGAGCGTGATTATAGACGGTGACGATGATTGAGACGAGGGGCTTTTCCACAATCAACCTTTCGGTACAGCAAGACACAGACAAGACTAGTATGAGCAACCATGGATAATGGAGCAGATGCGGTCAACGTCGGCAAGGCTCAGACCGGCGTACATCGGCAGCGTAAGCACATGGGATGCCACGAACTTAGCCACCGGGGTCTTTGAGGAGTCGAAGCCCTCACGGCCCCTGTAGCAGTCGAAATCGTTGGTCAACGGATAGAAATACTTGCGTGCATGAATCCCCTGGGCATCAAGAGCGGAAAATACCTCATCGCGCGTCGCGCCGAACCCGTCGCCGAAGACGACGGGAAGGTAAGCGTAATTGGACTCGATGCCCTTGGCAGGCTCGCAAATGTGGACGTCGGGAAGGCCGCGCAAGTTATCCCAATAGCGTTCTGCGACCATCTTGCGCTTGGCAATCTCCTCAGGAAGATGACGGAGGTTGCAGATGCCCATGGCAGCGCAGAACTCGTTCATCTTTGCGTTCCCGCCAATGAACTCAACGGCCTCCTCATCGGCAATACCAAAGTTCTTCCAGCGATTGAGCTTAACCTTGAAAGCGGGGTCACGGAAGCATACGGCCCCGCCCTCAATGGTGTTAAACACCTTCGTGGCATGGAAAGAGAACATGGACGCATCGCCAAAGGCGGCAGAAGAGACCCCGTCCTTCTTCACGCCAAAGGCATGGGCCGCATCGTAGATTACCTTGAGTCCGCGCTCGCGGGCGATGGCCTCGATGGCTTCGACATCGCAAAGATTGCCGTACACATGAACAGGAACGATGGCGCAAGTGTCCTCGTCGATAAGCTCCTCGATCTTCTGGGGCTCGATGGTGTAATCGTCCTCCTTGATGTCCGCGAACACAGGCGTCAGGCCCTTGCGCACGATTGCGTGAGTCGTAGACGCAAAGGTATAGGGCGTGGTGATGACCTTGCCATGAAGGTCCATGGCCTCAAGTACACATTCCAAGGCTTGGTGACCGTTCACAAAGAGGGCCAGGTCATCGACGCCAAGATATTCCTCGAGCCCTCGCTCGAGG
>Ga0129311_1001369_pt1 | contig 17412 bp, 15 predicted proteins | sample Go1ome_FD_94435 | JGI IMG/M metagenome (GOLD analysis project Ga0129311, IMG submission 94435) | Western lowland gorrila individual fecal microbial communities from Wisconsin, USA - Go1022B metagenome | ecosystem: Host-associated > Mammals > Digestive system > Large intestine > Fecal | place... | reverse complement strand
GGCATGGAGTTCATATGAGACTTGTTTTGTGATTTCTTTCCTTATAAATCACAAAACAGGCAGCGCCGTCAGGCGATGCCTTCCTGATTAAAATTAAGATTTTAATCAGGAAATAGTATTACACCTGGGGCAGAAGAATTTCCGTGGTAAAGGCGCCGTCCTCACTGCCCCGGCTGATGTAGCCATCCAGCCGCTCCACAATGGCGTCGATCCGCACAAGACCGAAGCCGTGGCCTGCACCCTTGGTGCTGGGAAACAGCCGCCCGGTGGATTTCAGCTTTTTCCCGGCGGTAAAGTTGGTGAAGGAAATGTACAGCTGGGTGTTTTTCATGTCCATGTACACCCGGATGTGCCGCTTCTCCTCCGGCAGCTGCATACTGGCCTCAATGGCATTGTCAAAGAGATTGCCCAGAATACAGCACAGGTCGATCTCCGAGGACTTGAGCTTCACCGGGATATGGGCATCCGCCGTGACCCGGATCCCTCTGGCCTTGGCAAGGGAGATCTTGGAGTTGAGAATGGCATCGGTCATGAGGTTGCCGGTTTTGATCACCGTATCCACGGTGGTCAGATCCTCGTCCAGCAGATCCAGATAGTGCCGAATGGCATCCCAGTCCTGGGCGGCGGCGTAGGCCTTCATGGTCTGAATGTGGTTGCGGTAATCATGCCGCCACCCCCGGATCTGGCGGTACATATTGTCCACCTCCCGGTAATGTGTCTCGATCAGCTCCTGCTGGTAGGAGGCGATCTGCCGCTCCACTTTTTTGGAAAAGAATCCCATATTTCTTACCTCATGTTGATAATGGCCCGGTTCACACCGTCATAGGCACCCCGGGGCAGGGGCAGGGCCGTCCCATCGCTGAGGCGGATCTCCCCTTTGGTGACCCGGCTGATCTGGGTCAGGTTCACCAGAACGGAACGCCCCACCCGGTAGAATCGGTCATCCAGCTGCTTTTCCAGCTCGCCCAGGGTCATTTTCACGGTGACATCGGACTGGGCGTGGATGGTCACATAGTTGCCGAACACATCTGCGTATCGGATCCGGTAAACCGGGATGCGCACCATTTCTCCCCCCAGGGAAAAATGCAGTACCTTTTCGTTCTTTGCAATCTTCCCGGCGGCCCGATCCAGCACCGCCCAGAGCTTTTCTTCCTTGACGGGCTTCATCAGATAGTGCAGCGCAGCCACCTCGTAGCCCTCGGAAATGTAATCGGAGTAGCCGGTGATGAAGATGATCTGCACCGTGTCGTTGCTTTTGCGCAGCTGCTTTGCCATGGTGACACCGTCCATAGCGCCCATTTCAATGTCCAGAAGCAGAATGTCATAGTCGCTTTCCTGGGCATAGCGAAACAGAAAGCTTTCCGCCGAGGCAAAGGCATCGGTATGCACCAAATGACCGGCAGCCGCTGCCCAGGCGCGCACCATATTCAAAACATACTGCCGATCCGCGTCAGAATCATCGCAAATGGCGATTTTGTACTGCATACTTCTGCCTGCTTTCCTTTTCCTAGATGCTTCCAATTATAGCACAAAAAGACCGGGTGTTCCAACTTTTTTTCATTGCCATAAAATAACCGGGCGTACATCCTTGCAAATGCACGCCCGAAGACGGGAGAACCGCCGCAGCTTCACGAGAAAGCTGCGGCGGTTTGGGGTTATTTCTGATATTTGCCCTTCCGGGGGAGGGGAACTCTCTCGGACAGAAGGTTGCCCAGAACACCGAACAGGATGCCTGCAAACAGGGCGAAGATCACGTCGGTGGGGTAGTGGACATACAGGTACAGCCGGGAGAAAGCAATCAGGAAAGCCAGGATGGTGGCCGGGATGCCCAGGCGCTTGTCATTGAGCATCAGCACCGTGCAGGCCTCAAAGGAGGCGATGGTGTGGCCGGAGGGGAAGGAATAGTCGTGGGGGGTCTTTACCAGGAGCTTGCCGCCCTGGAGCAGATCATTCCAGGTTCGTCCCAGTTCCTGAATCTGGTAATCATAGGGCCGCATACGGCCAACCAGGGGCTTGAGGGTGATGTTGCACACGATCAGGCCCAGGATCATGGCGATGAACATACCCACGCCGGTGCGCCGGGTTTTGGGGAAGAACAACAGGAGGGCGGCAAAGGCCATCCAGAAAATGCCGGCATCACCGAACAGGGTGATGATGGGCATGAGAAAATCCAGGAAGCCGCATTGCAGATGGGCCTGAATCCAGTCCAGGATCGGCAGGTCGAAGGACACTGCCAGGCTGTTCAGAATAGCTGTCATGGGTCGTCTCCTTTCAATCAGGCGTTTTCAAACAGGGGATACAGAACCATGGGGGTCAGGGTTCTGTCATCGGGAATGGTCACATCACCATTGGCATCCGGCTCAAACACCAGGGTCATGGTCTTGCTGCCATCTTCCTTCACGGTCTCAGTGGCCCAGCCGGAGAATACCTTCCCGGCGGGAACGGACAGCAGAGGCGTTGCCAGGGTGGTGGCCTCCATGTCATAGAAGTCGTTGGACAGTACGGTGCCGTCGTTCATGAAGGTCAGCCGTACCTTGCCCACGGTTTCCGGCAGGTTGGCGTTGGTCATCTTGATGACCTTCCAGCTGCCGCCCTGCTTGGAGAACAGTAGGGTGGAATTGATGGACTTGATCTGGGTGCCGCCGTCGGTCAGGCGGATGGTCAGTTCACTGGTGACATAGGCAGAGAACATGGTATCGGAGTAACGGCAGTAGTTGGTGACGGAGTCTTTGTCAAAGCTGATGCCGTTGTTGCCCTTGGTCCAGGTCAGAACGGTCTGCATGATGCTCTTGTAGGCAGCGCCGGTGGAATCAAAGTACTTGCCCACCTCTGCGCCGGTGGCCTCCTTGATGCCGTAGCGGGCATAGACCTTCAGAGCTTCCAGAGCCAGGTTCCGCAGATCATCGGGCATGGAAATGGCCTCGGCGGTTTCCACATACATACCGGTGGAGCTGTCATAGGTGACCTCACGCTGACCACCGGCAGCATCGGTGACGGTAATGGTGGGCTGGGACAGCAGATTGCTGATCTCATAAATGCTGGTCTTGGGGGCATTGGGGTAAGCAGGCAGGAAGCCGCTGGTGTCCTCTTTGACGGTGGAAACCTGAACCACCTGATCGTCAGACAGGGCGATGCCGTTGACATAGGGAATATGGCCGTCCTCGGTCTGGATCCGGTAGCTGTTGGCACGCTCGAAGAAGAAGCCTACGCTGTCCAGCTGCCAGTCGGGGATGTCGGGCAGATCCGACTGAGCCTTGCCGGAGGTGCTCTGGTCGGTACTCTCGGCGGTACTCTCGGCGGCATTGCGGTTGACCATGGTGAAGTAGGCGATCTTCTGATCTCCCAGCTTAACCAGGTACTTGGAGCCCTTGCCCAGACCGTTGGAGGTCTCCTGATAGGTCAGGGCCTGGTCGCCCACCAGACCCGTCATGTAAGAAATAAAGGAATCCTTGCCCTCGTACATGGTGTCAGTGACACCGGCGGAATCGTACAGGCTGCCCCAGTCGGGATGGGTAAACAGCTGCTGGAAAACCGCCTCCGCCTTGGCGGTGGGCTGTGCGGCTTCAAAGTCACCCAGCCAGCCGTTGAGCCAGTTCAGGCCGAAGTACACACCCACGAAGAACAGGAAGATGAACAGGAAATACAGGGTGTAGAAGATCACGCTGCCCAGCCGGGGGCCCTTGCGCCGGGGTTCGGGAGCAGCGGCGCGCTGCTTGGCCGGAGCCTGAACACCGCCGTAGCCGTAGGCTGCGGGGATCTTCCGGGCAACCTCCGGGGGATAGCTGGGAGTCTTCCGGGCAGTTTCCTGGGGATAGCCGGGAGCTTTCCGGGCGGCGGGTGTCTCGTGAGGGGGCATCTGCCGCTTTTTGGGGGCCTCCGGGGCGGCGGACTGCCGTCTGACGGGGGCTTCCGGGGCTGCCTGCCGTCTGGCGGGAGCCTGGGAAGCAGGATTCTGATTTTTGGAGGCGGTGTTCCGGGATGCGACGATATCCTCTACGCTGACCCCGGCGCCCTTTTTCTTTTTGTCAAATTTACCTTGATACATACGTTACCTCCCGATTACTGAGGGGAGCGGACGAGCCAATAGTTGGGCATCCGTCTGGGCTTGGACTGGAGGACAGAGTAGCTGTTGATCATCTGCACCTGACCGGCTTCACCGAACAGACCCTGGGTGTCCCGGTAGAGCATGACGGAGGAAGAACCGCCGTCCAGGTTACAGGCGTTGACTGCACCGTACTCCATCATAATATCGGTGACATCCCGATATGTGCCGCCGGCAGAACCGGCCTGACGGCCGTCAATGCACAGGAAGATCACAGCACCGTCGGCTCTCTGGCCGATGGCGGTACGGGGGTTCCAGCCGGAGGCCTTGTTATAGGCTTCCTGGTTGACCTCGCCGTTGATGATCAGGGGAGGGCCGAACTCACAGCCGTCCCGGATTTGCAGCCGGGCAGCCTCGTCCTCGGTCATGGACTTGGCAACCACCAGCTTGTCGTTGACATCAAAGCCAACGAAGCCGCCGCCGGTCTCCGCAATGGGGATATTGCCCCGGTACTGGTTGCAGCGGAAGGTGCCCTGGGAGTAGACAATACCCGCAGGCACACTGCCAACGTAGGAGTTTGCCGTGCCGTCGTCGTTGAAGGCACCGGCGTTGACGGCGGCGATAATGCTTTCATCCGCCTCCGCCATGACTTCATTCAGACGCTTGCCGGGGATCTCGGTGGAGTAACGCTCGGTGGAAGTACCCATGAACACATTCTTGGGATCCCGCACCACCATAATGTGTGCATTAAAGGTAGAACCCTGATAGGATTTGATATACACACCGTCGGGATGGTTGGCCCACTCGTCGTTGGAACCGGAAATGATGCCGCTGCGGTCGATGTTGACCAGGTTGGTGTCGGTGATTTCGTCAATGGAGTTGTCGGTAACACCGTTGCGGATGGAATCCAGAACCTCCGGCTCCAGGAACAGGCCGGGGATCCACTTGGTGGCACTGGGCTCCAGCAGGGACATGGTCAGAACCGACCGGGCCGCCGGGGAGGGGCCGTTGAAGACCAGATTCATAACCAGCACCAGACCCGCAAGGATCAGGATGATGACGGTGAACAGCACCAGGAAGAACCGGCGGATGATCCGGCCCACCAGACCGCTGCCCTTTTTCTTCTTTTTCTTTTTGGGCTTGGGGGAGCGCAGCTCCTCGTCGTACAGATCCAGGTCAGGGGTTTTGTTTTTGTTTCGCATACTTAAATACCTCTTATTCGGATTTTTGCGGTGCAAAGACCCAGCGCTGCTGGATCATATAGCTGAGGAAGTACAGAGCGGTCATGACAATGGCATAAATCAGGGTGCGCAGACCGTTGGCGCTGTCCTGAATCCGGAACAGGGTAAACACACCCTGGGTCAGCAGAACCTGGGCGGCCATCTGGGGCAGAGCCAGACAGTAGTAGCGCAGCATGGCTTTGCCGGTGCTGACGTTGGTCTGGAAAACCAGCTTCTTGTTCAGGAAGAAATTCAGCAGGGAGGAGATCACTCTGGCTCCCACACCTGCGGCGGCAGTCAGGGCAAAGCCCTCCAGAAGATTTTTCAGCAGTGCCGACAGCAGGCTGAAAGCCCCGGTATCCACCACGGCGCTGATTAGGCTGCTGAGGGTGTAGCGGAAGAAATGGGCCAGAATCAGCTTGTAGATCCGCCAGGAATCGTGAATCACCCGGAAGTGGGAGCTTTTGTTCTCCTCAATGTAGACGGTGCGGATCTTGGATTCCTCAAAGGGAATGGCCTGGGTTTTGAAAGCCAGCAGCATATTGGTTTCATATTCAAACCGATCGCCGTAGACATCCACCAGCTTGACAAGCTCGGATCTGGGGATGGCCCGCAGACCGGTCTGGGTGTCGGAGATGGTCATGCCCACAAAGAGCTTGAAGATCATAGAGGTGGTCTTGTTGCCGAAGCTGCTGCGGGCAGGCACATCCTCCTGGTTGAAATTCCGGCAGCCCAGCACCACATGGCCGGTTTCCAGCATCTTTTCGCAGCAGGCCCGGGTGTCGGCAGGGTGGTGCTGGTTGTCGCCGTCCACGGTGACAACGCCCAGACCCTCCGGACGGTTTTCCAGGAACCAGCCAAAGGCGTTTTTCAGAGCGGCGCCCTTACCCCGGTTGACCTCATGGTGGAGCAGGTGGATTTCAGGATGGGCAGCGGCGGCATCCTCAAAGTAGTGAAGGTTTTCCGGCTTGCTGCCGTCATTGACCAGAATAATGTCGGAAAAACCGTATTCCAGCAGACCGTCGATGACAGCGTTCAGCTTTTCATCCGGATCCAGGGAGGGCAGGACTACGGTGATCTTGGATAAGTCTTGCATTTCTACTATCGCCTCTTCTTCTCTTTCGCATCGCATAAGATGTCATAATAAACTCAATATACTATAGCATATCTGCCGGGAATTGCAAAGTGTTTTCCGAAAGAATTAATAGAAAATAAAGGAATGACAGCACAAAGGGTGGAAGCTGGGGGATTTTCTGGCCGTTGCTTACCCTCTAAGTCAAGTCTACCAGATTAGACCTTTCCTGTCAACTGCCCTCAACAAAAAAGAAAGGCGCGCCAAAAGCGCACCTTTCCCCTAGTAGAGCGTATCCTTTAAAACTTCATTTACGCAACGAAAATTTTGCGGCGGTAATTCGGTGGCACAGACTGCGTAGGGGCGGATAGTATCCGCCCGGTTATTTCCCTATAGGGGAAATAACGTCGGCGCAAAGCGCCGACAATGCACCATCGAACATATACAAACGAAATTCGGCGGCAAAATGTCGAAACATGGTATATTTTGCAACATCGGAACCCCGGTACGGCCAATTCGGTTCTGCTCAAAAATCTGCCACGTTGGCGGGCGGATACTATCCGCCCCTACATGGCGTATGCCACCGAATTACCGAGCGGAAATTTCGGAGCGTTCGTAGGGGAAGATATTATCTTCCCGGTTGTTTTCTCTTTACTGCTCCACGCAGGGAGTTACCTCCGGGCCGATGGGGCAGTCGTAGCCCTGGGCGGCGGAGACGGCGAATTCTGCCTGGGCCTGCTCCAGCAGGTCGGTGTCCTGCATCAGGTCTGCGGCGGCACCGGCCAGCACCTTGGCGGCCAGCAGCATACCCTTGTGGCTCAGACTGGTTTTTCCGCAGGATACGTTCTGCCAGGAGTGCCCCGGACTGCCGGAGGGCCAGGTGGCGGCGGTGATCTGGGCGGTGGGGGTCAGCCAGCTCACGTCACCCACATCCGTAGATCCCTGGCTGTAGGTGCAGGAGGGAATGTAGGGGATGACGAAGTTGTTGACCGCCAGAGTCCCATTGGCAGTTTGCTCTGCGATCTGCTGCCGCAGCCGGGGATTCTCTCCGGTCACCCGCCCAGGCAGAGGGGTGGGGCCGAAGGTGGCCTTCAGCCGCCGGGCGAAGTCCATTTCCTCCGGGGTATACTGGGGCAGAGGGGCGGCCAGGAGGTTGTTATAAAGCACCTGCTCCAGCACCTGGTTGGACAGGGTGTTGGCAGTGCCGTCGATCTGGCGGCTGGTGACGGTGGTTCCGGTCATCAGGGCGGCACCCTTGGCAATGTCTGCCACCCGGGCGGCCAGCTGCTTGGCGTTTGCCACCGTTGCCCCGCGGATCATGTAGATCAGGCGGGCGGTGGGCTGCACCACGTTGGGGGACAGGCATCCGGCATCGGAAAAGGCATAGTGAATGGTGGCTCTGGGGGGCATGTGCTCCCGCAGGAACTGAACGCCCACATTCATCAGCTCGGCGGCATCCAGGGCGCTGCGGCCATTCCAGGGATCATCGGCGGCGTGGGCGGCGATGCCGGAGAAGGAATACTCCATCTGAATGCTGGCGGCGTTGGAGCCTACGGTGACCTCGTTGGTGTCGCCGGGGTGCCAGGTCAGAGCGGCATCCAGATCCCGGAACATCCCGTCTCTGGCCATGAAGGTCTTTCCGGCGCAGCCCTCCTCGCCGGGGCAGCCGTAGAATACCACCGTGCCGTGGAGGAGTCCTGCGGCAATGGCCCGTTTGATGGCAATGGCAGCGGACAAAGCACCGGCGCCCAGCAGATTGTGCCCGCAGCCGTGTCCGCAGCCTCCGGCTTCCAGGGGCTGGGGATGATCCAGTCCGGGGGCCTGAGACAGCCCGGACAGGGCATCAAATTCTCCCAGCAAGCCGATGACCGGCCGGCCGCTGCCGAAGGAACCAGAAAAGGCAGTGGCAATGCCACACAGATTCTCCTGGACGGTAAAGCCCTCGGCCTTCAAGACTTCCACATAGGCAGCCGTGGAGCGATGCTCCAGCATGGAAAGCTCGGCATAGCTCCAGATCCGGTCGCTGAGGTCGGTGATCTGGGGAGCGGTTTCTTCAATGATCCGGTATAACAGTTCTTTTTCCATAGAAGCATCCTCCTGTTGGAGCGTGTCGAAAAACCCCGTTCGGGGTTTTCCGCCAGTTTTTTGCAGTCCGCCGCGTGCACTCCTTGTGCGCCTATGGCGCACAACTCGCACACTAACGGCCTGAGAAGTATTTTTCGTCAGGCGCATGTCCTGACAAAAAATATATTTGACTTTATTTGCCGACTACCGTCGGCAAACTCTGCGAGGCTTTTTGACAGTCTGGGGCGGCATTATGCCGCCCCAAGGGGGATCTTACAGAACTTTTTTCAGGAAATCCTGGAGCCGGGGGCTCTTGGGATCGCCGAAGATCTCGGCGGGGGTACCCTGCTCCACCAGCTTGCCGTATGCCATAAAGAGCACCCGGTTGCCCACTTCCCGGGCAAAGCCCATTTCGTGGGTGACCACCACCATGGTCATACCGCCCCGGGCCAGCTCTTTCATGACCTCCAGAACCTCGCCCACCATTTCCGGATCCAGGGCAGAGGTGGGCTCGTCAAAGAGCATGACCTCCGGCTCCATCATCATGGCCCGGACAATGGCGATCCGCTGCTTCTGACCGCCGGACAGCTGAATGGGATAGGCGTGGGCCCGATCCTCCAGACCCACCCGCTTGAGCAGGGACAGGGCCTTTTCCGTGGCGGCTTCCTTGGACTGCCCCAGCACCTTCATGGGGGCCAGGATCATGTTGTCCAGAATGGTCTTGTGGGGGAACAGGTTAAAGTGCTGGAACACCATGCCCATCTTCTGCCGGTGCAGGTTGATATCCACCTTTTCCGTCTTGCCCTGCTTGTTGACGAAGGACTTTTTGGTAATGTCAATGCCGTGGAACAGGATCTGACCATCCGTGGGGATCTCCAGCAGGTTCAGACTCCGCAGCAGGGTGGATTTGCCGGAGCCGGAGGGGCCGATGACCACCATCACGTCTCCTTTGTTGATGTCAACGCTGACATCGTCCAGGGCCTTCAATGCGCCCTTGTTGTAGTATTTTTTCAGGTGCTGGACCTGGATCAGCTTATCGTTTGTCGCCACGGCGCATCTTCCTTTCAAAGTGTTCAATAATTTTAGAGGTGGGGAAGGTCAGGCAGAAGTAGACGCAGGCTGCAATGATCAGCGCCTCGCCGATGGTGAAGGTAGCCGACTTCACGGAGTTGACGGCGGACATGATCTCCTGCACACCGATGGTCCAGCAGATGGAGGACTCCTTAATAATGGTGACGAACTCGTTGGCAATGGCGGGCAGGATGTTCTTAATGGCCTGGGGCAGCACGATGTAGCGCATATTCTGGGCCTGAGACAGTCCCAAACTCCGGGCAGCCTCGGTCTGGCCGCCGTCAATGGACTGAATACCGGAGCGGATGATCTCGCTGAGGTAGGCGGCGGAGTTCAGGCTCAGGGCGATAACACCGGGGACGAACCGTTCAAACCGGATCAGGCCAAAGAGCTTGAAGGTGGGCAGCTTGATCCCGGCCAGCAGGATGTAGTAGACGATAAACAGCTGAACCATCATAGGCGTAGCCCGGAAAACCTCCACATACACCGATGCGATGAAGTTCAGGGGACGGAACCGGCTTAGAGAACCGGCAAAGCCCTCCCGGCTTTCGCCGCCCTGGGTGTTGTCCAGGAACCGGAAGGGACGGATGTCTGCCAGACGCATCAGCGCCAGCACCAGTGCCAGGATGAAGCCGAACAGCACCGTGAACGCAGACAGGGAGACGGTGCAGATCATACCCTCCAAGAACATCTGCCAGTAGCCAAAGGCAGTCTTAAAACCCTCTACAGTAAGCAATGAAATTCTCCTTTCGGATGATAATTTTTTGGCACCGTCTGACACGCTGCCTGCGATTTGCTCTCAAAACTGTCCGCCCGTGAGCGGATACTTTTCAAAGCCCATCTTACAAAACCTGCCCGGAGGGAAGTTTCCCAGTCTGTCAAATAACAGCCTCGCAGAGTTTGCCACGTCTGTGGCAAATAAAGTAAAATTCATTTTGTGTCAGGGCGTGTACCTGACACAAAATACATCTCAGGCTGCAAGTGTGCGAGTTGTGCGCCTATGGCGCACAAGGCGTGCACGCAGCAGACTGCAAAAGTCTGGCGAAAACCCCGAAAGGGGTTTTTGACAAGCCGAAAACCTGCCCGGAGGGAAGATTCCCTCCGGGGAAGGCTGTATAAAGTATCTTACTTGCTGCCGGGAACCACGCCGTTTTCCAGCAGGCCCTCGTACTTTTCGCCGGTGGACAGCTCGTTGGCTTCGGCAACGAACTTTGCCATGGAGCCATCGTCAATGGCGGCCTGAACGGCCAGGTTCACAGCGGCCAGCAGAACGTCGTTGTTCTTGTTAACGCCTACCACAGAACCCTTGGCATCGTAGGGAACATCCAGTGCAACCGCCAGGTCGGGGTAGTTCTTGCCATAGGTCTGGGCAACGACGGTTTCCACATAAGCGCCGTCCAGCTTGCCGGAGATGACCTCGGCAACAATGTCCGTGACCTTGCTCAGCTCAATGATATCGGCATCGGGGCTGTTCTTCTTGGCCAGGTCTGCCTGGATGGAAGCCAGCTGTGCGCCGATCTGGTACTCGGGCTTGTTGGTGTCCTCCAGGGTGGCGAACTTGGACAGGTTATCCTTGTGGCATATGAAGGACTGACCGCCGGTGTAGTAAACGGTGGAGAAGTGCATGGCGTTCTCACGGGCGGGATCGGGGGAGTAACCGGCCATGCCGATATCGGCGTTGCCCATGCCCAGCTCGGTGATGGTACCGTCAAAGTCCATGGGGATGACTTCCAGCTCCAGGCCCAGGTAATCGGCAATGTAGCCACCCAGTGCGATGTCAAAGCCGGCCAGCTGAGGCTTGCTGTTGGCGTCCAGAGCGTAGAACTCATAGGGAGCAAAGTCGGGGCTGGTAACCATGGTCAGCTTGCCGTCGTTGACGGTTTTCAGCAGGGGCTTCAGCTCGTCCAGGGTCATTGCGGAAAGATCCGTCTCCGCTACAGAGGCGGCGGTGGTGGTCTCATTGCCGGAGGTTTCAGCGGAGGCATCGGTGGCCTCGGTGGCGGGAGCGGAGGATCCGCAGGCAGCCAGGGACAGCACCAGGCTCAGAGCCAGCATCATTGCAAACAGCTTTTTCATATTCATTTCTCCTTTTCATATTCCTCTCTGGTCAGGAGAGGTTTTGTTTGATGAATAAATTATACCGCTGCAAGGATGTATCGTCAATAGTGGGATTCTCCAATATTACAGGAGATAGGGCGGTTTTAATGAATTAATTTCACAAAAACATTCAAAATCGCTGTGTATATTCGTGTATACGATGAATTAAACCAAAAGCAAGATGAATGTTAATGCAATAAAAATCCTGATATTCCGAATATATATCCAGCTGCGGCCATGAGGTAAAACCGTCTGACCGCACAACATGGACGATGATAGGTTCATCCACAGCAATTGCATAAAAAACCGAATGAACGCCCCGAAATATCCACCCGGGTAATTCGATGGCACCACCCCAACAACGCCCCCCAAAAATTTCTGCCCGGGTAATTCGGTGGCACCGTCTGCGTAGGGGCGGCTATCAGCCGCCCGGTTGTTTCCCCATGGGGGAAACAACGTCGGCGCATTGCGCCGACAATGCACCATCAAACATTTGCAGTGCAATTCGGCGGTACAATGTCGAAACGTGGTATATTTTGCAACATCGGTACATTACCGGGCCAATTCGGTTCTGCCCAGAAACTTGCCACGTTGGCGGGCGGATACTATCCGCCCCTACGGCGCATCGAAATATCCGCTCAGGAAATTCGGCGGCATTATGTTACAACGTGGTGCGTCCGGCTGAAAATCAATTGGTCAAATTCTGGATCCATTTGCCCTGGCGGATCATGCGGCCGCCGATGATGCATTTTACCAGATCCATGGCCTGGATCAGGCCGAACAGGGGAATGATCCCCATACCGGTGAACCGGCTGAGAACAAAAGCCGTGGGCACGCATACCGCCCAGACGAAGCAGCTGTCAAACAGGAAGGTGACCATGGTCTGACCGCCGGAGCGCAGGGTAAAGTAGGTGGCGTTGGTGAAGGCGTTGAAGGGGAGCATGATGCTGCTCAGCAGGATCATCACCGCAGCCAGCTCCTGGACATTGGCGGTGGTGTTGTAGATCTTGGGGAAGGGCATGGCGGCCATGGCCATGAGTACGCCGAATACCAGGCCGCAGCAGATGGAGGTAAACAGCAGCTTCCGGTTCTTGTCCTGCACCGCTTCCCGGGTGGCGCAGGCTCCCAGCATCTGGCCCATGATGATGCCCACGGCGATGCCCATGGACTGATACACCACACTGCCTACATTATATAAGGTATTGGTGATGTTCACCGCCGGCACCACATCCAGGCCGCAGGTGGAGTAGCACTGATTCAAAATGGCAACGCCGGTGGACCACAGGAATTCATTGGCAAGCAGGGGCATACCCTTTATGGTGATCTCCTTGAGCAGGGTACCGGGAATGTAGGCACCGGACAGCGCACCCAGGATAAAGGGATTCCTGGCAGAATTCTTGTGAGTCCAGGCAGCCACAATGGCAAGCTCGGCAAACCGGGAGACCGTGGTGGCCAGCGCCGCACCGGCAACACCCATTCTGGGGGCGCCAAAGTGGCCGAAGATCAGCACATAGTTCAAAAACAGGTTCACAAACACCGCCGTCACACCGGCAACCATAGGCACAACAGTCTCGCCGGTTTCCCGCAGGGTGCTGGAGTAGGCGTTGGCCAGGGCAAAGGGCAGCAGACCCCACAGGGAGATCTTTAAATACTGCATACCGTATTCCATGGCCTCCATGGCAGAGGCCGCATCTCCTTCCCCGGTGAGGTAGAGGCCGATGAGCTGCTTTCCCTGGAGGCTGAAAATGCCCCCGGCGATCAGGGTCAGCACCGTGCAGATCAGGATCTTGAAGCGGAAGGTGTAGCGGATGCCCTGGTGATCCTGCCGCCCGTAGTACTGGGCAGTAAAAATACCGGCGCCGGAGCTGGCACCGAAGATCGACAGGTTAAACACAAACAGCAGACTATTGACAATGGAAACACCGATCATGGGAATGGTGCCCACCTGTCCCACCATGATGTTATCCAGCAGGGAGACGAAGTTGGTGATGCCGTTCTGGATGATGATGGGAATGGCAACGGTGAAGATCTGACGGTAGAAGGCGCGGTCGCCGATGTAGCGTTTCAACATAAAAAACCTCAAAAAAACAAAGTGCAGAGCGCTTTTTCGACGCTCTGCACCCAGTATAGCATGGATTTGGGAATTGTCAAATCCCTTTGTATCAAATCTCTCTGCCTGCCAAAAATACCCGCTTTTCGGTGTAATCGGCATTGGTGATGATGAAGTCTGCAACCTTGCCTTGCTCGATGGAGCCAACCAGCGTTTCCGCGCCGATGGCCTTGGCGGGGTTCCAGGTGGCGGCGCGGACCGCCTCTGCTTCCGGCACGTTCCAGGCGATGACGTTTTGCAGGCAGGTCCACAGGTTGGTGGCGGAGCAGGCAATGGTGCCGTCTGCCAGCTTGGCAACGCCGTCCCGCAGCCAGGCATCCTGACCGCCCAGCTGGAACTTGGTTCCCTCAGGCTGACCGGCGCAGCGGCCGGAGTCGGACACCAGAACCATCCGATCCTTGAACATGGTAAAGGCCAGACGGACGGAGGCGGGGTGGATGTGGTAGCCGTCGCAGATCAGCTCGGCCTGCACCTTGGGGTTCTCCACGGCGGCAGGGATCACCCCGGGGTTGCGGTGATGGATGGGGGGCATGGCGTTGTACAGGTGGGTCAGGTGGGTCACACCGGCATCCACGGCAGCCTTGGCGTGGTCGTAGTCAGAATCGGTGTGGGCGATGGACACGGTGCAAAGATCCTTGGCCTGGGCAACGAATTCCTCGGCACCGGGCAGCTCCGGGGCGATATCCACAATGCGAACCAGACCGCCGCAGTCCTCATACAGCTTCTGAAAGCCTTCAAAATCCGGATCCTTCAGATAGTCGGCATTCTGTGCGCCCCGCTTCTTATAGGAGAAGTAGGGGCCTTCCATCTGGATGCCCCGCAGGACACTCAGACCCTCGGGCTTTTCCTCCACCAGCTGCTTTGCGGTGGCAAAGGCCTTGGCCAGCACATCGTAGGGCAGGGTCATGGAAGCGGGGGCAAAGGAGGTAACGCCGCACTTGGCGTAGTAGGCGGCCATGGCCTTCAGGCCCTCGTAGTCGCCGTCGGAGAAGTCAGCGCCGGAGTTGCCGTGGCTGTGAACGTCGATCAGGCCGGGAATGACGGTAGCACCCTGCAAGTCAATGGCATCGGCAGGGACATTTTCCGGGAGGACTTCCCCAAAGACCCCATCGGTGACCTGGAATGCGCCGTTGTGGAACTGGAAATCGGAGGTGAAAATGCGGGCATTTGTGTAGAACATGATCAGAACTCCTTATTTATATAATGTGTAACAACATAGTACCACGCCGCCGGGAAAAAAGCAACGCCCAAGCTGTGCCGGAATGGGGGAAAAAGGTGCAAAAACAGACGGAGGGCCTGTTTGATACGGTTTTGTAACGGTTTTTCCCGGCCCCAAGGGGGTCAAATCCGGTGAAATTTCTTAAGAACCCATTAAACTGTAATTAAACTGAAAAATATTTGTAATTTTTTGTAATTTACCCCTTGACGAAAGGAACAAAATGGTATATACTTTTGACAAGAAAGAACACCGATATATGTACGCCGTGCCGACGTCTTTGGATGGATTTTGGATGGCGGCACAATATAACGGCTATGTATTTCGACAAAAAATTTTTTATCTTTAGGAGGTAAAAGAAATGAAAACAGTATGTAAAAAGCTGCTGAGCCTGATGCTGGTAGCAATCCTGCTGATCTCCGCCGTGCCTATGGCATTTGCTACGGAGGCTGGAGGGGAAGCAGCACCTGCAGCAGATGGCCCCGTTACATTCCCTGTCTGGCTGTATGTGGATAATCAGGCCAAGACCTCTGCTACATTAACTCTCAAACCCGGTGATACCAATGTACCGCTGACCGAGAACGATGCAAAAACTTTGTTCGGCAGCAGTCTTGATGGCTTGAAGTACATTGGCTGGGCAGATGTTAGCGTGTCTGACAGAAAAGCAATCAGCTATACGGATGTAACGGCAAAAGATTACTACCTGGCTGTACAGTACGAAACCACCACTCCCAATCCCAATCCCAACCCCGATCCTTCTACCCCCTGCGTGAATCACACTTGGGGCGAGTGGGTAAAAACCAAGGATCCCGCTTGCGTTGCAAAGGGCGAAGAGACTCGCAGCTGCGCTAACTGCGGACAGAAGAAGACAAGAGAAATTGCTGCTCTGGATCACAACTTTGTCAACGATGTATGCACCCGTTGCGGCGAGCGCGAGCCTCATGAGCTGACCTTCATCTACCTGGATACCAACGGCAAGGAAGTCAAGGCTTACCAGACCATCAAGCACGGTGAAAACATCAGCTTCCCCTCTGCTTACAATGTGGAAGGCAAGCGCATTGACTACTGGTTCAACCTGAAGGACAATAACTACGCAGAAGGTGCCATTACCTACCAGAACACCACCGGTCAGAAGTGGGAGTATGGTCGTCCTCTGGTCTACAAGGCACACTACATTGTGGACACCGTACAGGACAACACCGCAAAGCTGACCATTTGGGCCAACTACTACGCTGGCGGCGTGCGCCAGACCCTGAAGCTGTATGACAAGAGCTTCACCAAGTCCAGCTACGACAACGAGATGTACAGATGGCTGAACGATAAGGCTGGCGGTATCGCTACCATCCAGAACGAAGTGAAGAGCCATTTCGGCGATGACTATCAGTGGGCCGACAACAACAACTACTACGATGTCAACGGCAAGGCCATTCCTTCTACCATGAAGGATGACGGCGCAAAGGCTATCTACATCAACCTGACTGCTAAGGATGCAACCAAGGCAAAGGTTCTGGTGTATGTCCACCTGAGAGATTCCAAGAACAACAATAAGATCATTGTCACCGCTGACAGAGTGATCCCCATGGATAACTATGTTAAGGGCGATGTGGTCTATGCTTCCAATGTCCAGAAGGCTGTTGAGGGCAAGTACAAGTTCAAGGAAATGAGCAAGCTGTACACCTCTAAGGAATTTGATCGTCTGATCGACGGCCAGAATCCCACCGGCGCAAATGCAGTTACTGTACCGGAAGGCGGCATTGAGATCCATGTTGTTCTGAACAATGCCACCAACAAGACCACTTCCAACGCTGACAAGTCCAACCCCAAGACCGGCGATAACATTGATGTGGTGTTCACCACCATGACCATCTCCGCCATGGGTCTGGCCGCTGTGGCAGTCCTGAAGAAGAGAAAGATGATCTGATCCATCCAACAGATCCTCTGGCCAATATAAGTAAGCCCCGGGCATCCCGCCCGGGGCTTTGCCATGCGCAGCCGCCAACCCACAGCCACCAGGGGCGGCGCAGCCGCCCCCTTGGCTCTCCCTATGGGAGAGCTGGCACGGCTGCAAGCCGTGACTGAGAGGGTACCCAGCCAAAATCCCGGCACAATTCCCAGATTTGCCACTGCCCACGCCCTCTCAGTCTCGCTTCGCCCTTGGCTCCCCCAGAGTGGGAGCCAAGGGCGGCTGCGCCGCCGGATTTCCGCCGACTTACCAGCTGCGTTGGGCGGGCAACGCCGAATTCCCGCCGACTTACCCTCCTGCGCTGGGCGGGCAGCGCCCGCCCCTTGGCTCTCCCTATGGGAGAGCTGGCACGGCTGAAAGCCGTGACTGAGAGGGTACCCGGCAGCAATCACCGCACCTTTCCCCAATTTGCCACTGCGCACGCCCTCTCAGTCTCGCTTCGCTCGACAGCTCCCCCAAAGTGGGAGCCAAGGGCGGCTACGCCGCCGGATTCCCGCCGACTTACCAGCTGCGTTGGGCGGGCAACGCCGAATTCCCGCCGACTTACCCTCCTGCGC
>Ga0129311_1001368_pt1 | contig 17413 bp, 19 predicted proteins | sample Go1ome_FD_94435 | JGI IMG/M metagenome (GOLD analysis project Ga0129311, IMG submission 94435) | Western lowland gorrila individual fecal microbial communities from Wisconsin, USA - Go1022B metagenome | ecosystem: Host-associated > Mammals > Digestive system > Large intestine > Fecal | place... | reverse complement strand
GCGGTCCAGAACGTAATGTTCATGACAGCAGTACTTCCGGATTTTATTTCCGTACACCTCAAACGCCTTCCCGCAATAGGGACACACTTTCAGGTAAATGGCTTCTGGGTTCTTCTTCATTTCATCTCTATGGATTTTCCAGTAAGCTCTCCGACACTTCTCGGAGCAGAAGCGCTTCGTTCTTCCTGTCGCTGCCTTCTTTATCTTTCCCCCGCAATATGCACATGCTTCATGTGACAATATTTTCTTCCCGATCTCTTTATCGATCGGAAGATCCGCGAGATCCTTCTCGCCGCATATCCTCCACGCGGAGGAATCAGGAACTCCCACATACTCCGCAATTTGCCGGTACCGCATACCGTTCTTTCTGAGGAGCCGAACCTCCTCCTTTGCTTCTTCCATCATTTGCTTCTTCTCCTTCCTGATGGGAATCAAATTATTGCACGTTCCCTCTCTTTTTCGCAGGCTTCAACTTTCAGAACGTCAACCCGCGTAACACGGTCTGTAATTTTTGGTTGTATCATCATGCCCTCCTCCCTTTTTGGTAGTCTATCTATCACTCTGAATTGGTCACACAGCAAGCGATATCTTGCTATTTCTTCCTTATATATAAGAGCTCCCAAAGCGATCCGAGATGCGATGCTCGCGGCACTCTATCTTTCTTTGGGAACCCACTATATTTTTTCCGACGCAGCGAAGCTTTATATAGAGCGAAATCTGAATTAATAAAACGGCCCGCCACCAAATCTTCTGATCCAGTGGCAGACCTTTTATGGCTTTGCCTTACATCTTCTTGTGGTAAACTTCCGTCAGCTTGGACTTCGTCTGACTTCCATATTCTCCGTCAGCAATCAGCCCGGCTGCCTTCTGAAACGCGATCAGCGCGGCATAGGTTGCATTTCCAAACTTCCCATCTGCTCCAAAGCTTCCACAAGGGTACCCACAGGCAATCAGCATCTGCTGCATCGTCTTTACAGAGCTTCCAGAACTCCCTTTTCTAAGAACCTGAAAGCAGGACCCTTTCCCCAAGGAGCTGCCTTCCTGATAGCGGAGCACATGATTCCACGGATAGTTTCGATAGGAGCGGATGAGAAATTCCTTTCCTGTCTGATCTCCCGGGGCACCGCCGGTCGCTCTTTTCTTTTCGTTGATGGATGCCTCCACCTCTTTCCCTCTCCCACAGTACATCGCGGTATGGTGCTTGGTGTTTAAGAGAACATCTCCTCGTAAAAGTCCGGCTCCGGTTGCGAGGTTGACCTTTGAGGTGACGTCTTTGAATCCGCACTTCTTAAAAATAGAGAGCATGTTTCCTGTATAGGTAGCACCGGTGCTCTTTACAGGGACTCCTGCCTGCTCCCATGCGCAGATAACAGCCGATGAGCAGTCATAGTCCCCTTTTTCTCCCCAGCGATAGATCTGGTCATAGCCGTGCCTGTCATCTTTTGCCTTACTCTCCATCCAAAGGATGGCGCTTTCTGTCTTCGACATTTTATAACCCCCCTCTGGCAGATTTACTTTTCTCTGCCTGATGCGTTTTTGTTCCAAATGAAAAAGAAGCTCTTCGGACGTTTTTTCCGTCCAAAGAGCCTTCCATAAAAATGCTGTGCCCTTAATCTACCAGGGCTTTATTCCTTACTTTGTAAGCTGCTTGTAAATCTGGTTCACGCCAGTTGCCGCAAGTCCGCTGACGATACCAACGGCCAGTGCGTTTACGATATCTCCTGCAGGAAAGTCCGGCATTACAAAAAGCCCCGTGACGCCAAGCACCGCTCCTGCGCATCCACAGATCACCGGAATCCACTGATCCGGAATCCCCTTGCTTGCCTTGCAGGCTTCTCCAATCAGATATGCAATCACCGTGATCGCTGCTACACTTGCTATTCCAAACTCAGTCATTTACGTTTCCTCCTTTTTTTCTTTTGCATCTGCTGAAAACGGCAGATCCATACATTTGTGATATAAGCTTTCTCCTGTCCCATTTCCTCCCAGCGCTTTATATGGGGTAAAGAGATAGTCCAGGTTGCTGCGGTCCTCCAAAGAGCAGTATCCCCGGACAATAAAAAAGCTGCAGGACTGGTAAAGCCGGTCATGCAGCAGCGCAAGGATTCCTGCCCGAAGGACATCGTATTCTTTCTTCTTCAGGACCATCTTCTTCCACATCCATGTGATCGTCCCGATCAGGATTCCAAACAAGGTCTGGATCCAGTACTTCATAACAAATTCTGCCATGATTTCTCCTCCTTTAAAACGTTTAGTAGGGACAGTCCGTTCCATAGGCATCTTCATAGTTTTTCTGGCTTCCCACTTCAATGGACGATAGAAACTCCTCGGTGTTTGTCATCCGGCAGCGAAACCGGATTCTGCTTGCCGTGATCTTCTCTTGCCAGGCCGCCATGGGAATGTCATGGATCTGTGCTACTGTATTTCCTAACAGAACGTTTTCGGTTCCGTCCTTCCAGGAAGAATCCTCGTAATATACCCACGTTTTTCCAGAATCAAACGAAACCTGGTACTTCGTATTCTCATCTCCTGTGATCCAGACGCGGTTGACCGGATAAGTTACTGTCAGATCTTTTGTATCCACATCCATCTGGGAGCGTCTTCCCTTTAAGGTCATGCTAAGGCTAAGGCCATAGTCTTCCTTGGCCCAGCACAAGACGTCCACGTTATTTAAGGAACTGTAGGTAGAATACGAAGGAAGAGAGAGCATTCCCTGTTCCTGGAAAAGCGTGGCAGAAGTTTCCGTTACCGTAAGAGGCTTTGGCTTTCCATTTGAAACGGTGTATAGTTTTCCCTCACTCCGAAGAAGATACCGAATGTCTGGATATTCTGGCTCCGAAATGCCGTTTGAAAGGGTCCATGCACTTCCCTGATCGTTGGCTCCAATAAATGTAAAGACATCGCCGTCCTTGGAAGGTGCATACGAAGTCTGCAAGCTGGTATTGCCTCCATACTTTAAGAAGCACGAGCCGTTTGCGTAAGAAGTCGGCCAATCCACAATCGAAACATAGATTCTTTCATTGCTGACAATCACCACATCAAAAACAAGATGATACGCATCCTGCTTGGAGCTATACGAGGAATACCCCTCCCACCGGATACGGAGAAACTGGTTGACTCTTCGTATCGTTCCTTCCTGCCGCCAGATGTTCCACGAGGACATGTCCCGCTGATTGACGTTTAAGTAGTAATAGGTGTTCGACGACGTGTTCTGGCTGAAAAAGATCTGCCCGTCTCCGTTGACCACCATATATTTCACGGAAAATCCGCAGTAGTTAAACCACCCATCACAGGCAATGGCAAAGCTTCCCGAGTCATTCATGTAGTTGTCCTGAACTTTTTCGTCAAAATGCGTTTCATCTACTAACAAAGATCTCATATTTTCGTAGTCCATCTTAGTACCCCACTTCCAAAATAATGCCGTCGTACTCATCTGGGCGAATCGGAGTCACATACAAAATTCCGGAATCAATGTCATTTGTTTTTCCTGTCACCTTGCTGGTCTCCGGGGCAATCGCAGCGCCTTTGTCCGTCGTAGGAATTCCGAGATTTTTGGCATCCTCTGCCGTAAAGGTGAGTCCGTCTTTCATGCTGATTCTTTTGCAATCAATCTGATGGCTACTTCGGTCCTTTTTGGCATCAAGCCATGCGCTGTAACAATCATCGAAATCGTCATCCTCTACATAAAGATGCGAGATGTTTTTTAGCATGCTGAATTTCGTAGTAAGCTCTTTGTCCATGGACGGAAACATCAGATACATCTCCCGAGCGTAAGGCACCCCGTTTCCTGCAATGCTGATCCCTGGGTATTCCTTGTTGGAATAAAAACGTCCATTCTCTTCTTTCTTTACAAACTGCATTTCCGGAAACCGCATCACAAGATAGGAAACTCCGCATGGGTTAAGAAAAAAGGAGCTTGATCCAAGAAACATTTTGACATGTCTTGGATAGATAAACTTTGCGGCGCCTCCTCCCAGGCAAGACCCAGCCCCCAGCATCTCTTCAAGGCTTGGCGGCAAAACAAGTGTCACCGTCGGGGGATACGCATACCCCATCGTAAGCGGCGCACAAATGCTGGTAACCGTGTTTGGAATGGAAATCTTCCGGAGATGATATCCGGAAAACAATGCAGAACCTGAGTAACTTCCATATGCATTTCCCACGCGCTTTACCTGATCCGAATAGTGCACCTCCAGTAATGCACAGGGAGCCTGATTATCGCTGTAGTTGACAAAGTCATAGGTATCAATTAATAGCTCGTCGCAGTCTTCTCCCCAGACAGTGATTTCATACTCTCCTGCTTTTTCATAGGTGTGCGGCGTACTTAGGGTAAGGCTGCTGTTTCCGGTAAGCGCTGTCGTAAACTGGGAACAGCCCACCATATCCTCCGTTCCATCTCCCCAGTTGATGTACATTTTTCCTTTGATCGCAACTCCCTGATAAGTCACCGCCCACTGATCCTGCAGGGTACGAATCAGAAGATGCGTTTTCCCATCGGTCGGCGTATAAATAGCACCGATATCAAGTGGCAGCCGCACTTTCTTAATAAAGGACAAATCCGTCTCATTCCAGCACTGAAACGTAAGCCCCTCATGCTCCGGTGCACGCGGAAGACGAATTAACTTGGATGCCTCTTCAAATGTGTAAGCATGCAAAAGCGTTCCGTCATAATCATAAAAATTGATGTCCCTCGCGCGAAGAGGAAGCTCCATTCCAGAGCCTCCCGTCTCGATTCCATTTACGTTCTCCGTCATTTCATCAAGGGAGAGCAGGTCATTTACCCCCTGGCCATTCTTTTTCTGGATTGCCTTGGAAAGTGCAATCATTTTGTCTCTGTCTACTACCAGTTTCATTTATGTCTCCTCCTGCCCGATGTTCTTTGCCATGCGCTCCATCCTTCCGCCTTTATAAACCACCACCTGCAGCAAAACACCGTCGTAGGGATTAGCGGCAAAAGTAAACCTCTCAGCGCTATAGTCTGAGAGGTCAAGTTTCACATTCATTTCATTTTTTAGAGGCGGATCCACTTCTTTGTAGAGAACATCCAGGCGCGTATGCTTTTCCACTCTCTCCTTGATCATCAAAAAAAGATCCGTCACCATGTCATACGTATTCGTCTCCGTAAGAGTATCCGTACTGGTATCATAATCGAATTTCAAAAATACCATGGGATTGTAACTCTCGATTGCCTTTCGAATTCCGGAGGACGTGACAGGATTTTGACTGCCTTCTGTTGGCGTTTCATCAAAGACGATGTTTGGCTTTGCTTCCTCGATGGCCTTTTTTATTCCCTGTGATGTCACAGGATTTTGACTGCCCTCCGTAGGAGTGGAATCAAAGGTTAACGCATCCTGCTTTCCTTTGATTCCTTCTGCAAGGTCATCTCGTGTAATCGCCTTCTTATCAATTTCGCCAACATCCGCTTCGAGTGCTCGAAAGATTGCAACGATAGCATCTCTTACTTCTTCTCCTCTGGATGCGGCCTGCACTGCCCTGACCTTCTCACTGATATCCGTCATCGTTCCTCCTTTCCTCATTCGGATTCATGAAATATTTTTCATTTTAGTCACTGGATAGATACGAAATAAACTCGTCTTTGGAATAAAACACCCGTGTGTTCTTTGTCTGCACGCCAGAATCAAAGTAAGCGATTCTCTCTCCATCTGCTCCAAAGATGTTGAAAAGCACGAGGCCCGTTTCATAAAACCCATAGCTGTTTAATCTTGGCGTAAACTCATTGATGCTTTGCGTTCCCTTTCCAAACACATACTCTCCTCGATATCCTCCAAAAGCTGCCATAATGATCTTATCAATTTCGCTTCCTCGAACTCCCCAGTTTAGTGCATCACAAAGTGTTCCTCCTGGCGGCGTTTCTACGTGAGGACTTGTCCTCTTTGCGTAGTCGATTTCGATATAAACGGCGCTTTTTTTAATCTTCGGTTCTGTATTAAAATAGAGCATATTTCCAAGCTGATCCACGATGGGAAGATCTGATGAACCAGAACATCTCTGCGCCTCTATTTGGGTCCACATCGCATACCTGGTCGGCACATAGACGGAAGGGTAGCAGATTTTTTCCCCTACATAGATACTCTCTATCTTCTTGTATCCCACATATATTTTTTGAGCATGATCCCGGAATACATGGTTTCTAAAGCAAACACTCATTTTTAAACTGCCTCTTCCTCATAGATAAAATAGATGGTCTTCTCATTTTTCCCGCTTAAGTCGTTGTACTCTTTCTGCGTGCCAAACCAGTGCTCCCATTTCCCGTTTTCTTCCAAATAATCTGAGACTTCATTTTTGAAATCACCCAAATCATCCTGGATGTCCTGGATACTATCTTGAATCTCCGCCATACGGGCATCTTCCAGGCTACCCGCCTTCTCTCCATAGATTTCCGTCAGGCTTTGCCGATCTTCTGTTCCAAGCGTGATCTTCTTGGTTGCCGTATCAAGTTTTAGGCTCATCTTCCTAAGAGGAAGCATCCTGTCCACAAGATGGGGCTTTGAAATACAGTGAATCATCTGTCCTACCCGGAACACTTCGTACTCATCCTTGATGTAATGAAGCTCCGATGCATCGCACTCCAAAGAGATCTGATCAAACTGGAGGGAGCTTAGGTATTCGAGGCCGTCCTGGTACAATGTACCTGGATCCGTCACCCCGTCAAAAGAGACAGACTTTACAATCCTTCCATAGGTTTTGACCGCTTCGCTTTCTATGATTTTGCTTCCTTCGTTGACACTCTCTACCGTAAGAGGCTTATGGGTCGTCTCATCCTCTTTCCCAAGAGGAAGGACGCAGGTTGCGATATCCCCGCCTCCCGTGTTACTTCCAATCGTAAGAAGGTTTAATCCGAACTCGATCGGCTGATTACACGTATAGGGCATTTCTTCCAGCCAGTCGATGTAGTTCTTCCCATCTTCTTTCCGGATAAAAAAATAGCCGCCCTCTGCGTTTAAACACTGCCGTTTCAAAACGCTAAGCGTCTGTTCATAATGGAGCTTCCGATATACCTTCTTGTCGGGAACGGTGATCTTTCCGACATAAAACCTTCGATTTTCCAAGACCTGCGCATTGTGAGTTTCCACGACATTCTTAAAAAACTGGTGCAGGGAGATGGATTCATACTCGTTAAGTTCCTGCACCGAATCATTGAAAAAGGAAAGTGCTCCTTCACAATACACGCTTTTTTGCCGGTAGTAGTCGGTTTTGATTTCCACGGGTCTCCCAAACCAGACAAGGTCTTCTCCCTCGTACACTTCGATATCGGTCCTTAAAAGATGGATGTTTTCATAAAACACATGCCCCGCTGGCATCGTAAACTCCAGACTTCCTGCGGTATTTACTTCCGTTTCCAGCAAAGGGTCCAGCACCACCGTGTCCGGATAATCATAGTCAAAGATGGATACTCCATCTGCCAAAATTCGATAAATCATAACTTCTTCCCCATGGAATAATCGACAAGAACCCTGCCATTTCCTACAAACGTCATTCGGTTATCTCCTGGCTTTAAGATGATCGCTCCGTTTTTGTTCTCTCCTGCAAAAAGAAGATGCTTTCTATCTCCTACCTGCAGTGTCATTTCCGAGGAGCAAAGAAACGTAGGTATAAGCTCTTCCTTCGATGGATTGATCAGGTTTCGTTCCATGCTCCCTTCTACATCAAACCTGCCGTAGTAAATCACGTTGTCAAAAAGATCATTCCAAAGCCAGTCCATCTCTTTCGTCGAGTGGATGGCATACTTATAAGGATCCAGGCGATAGTCCAGAACAATTTTGGAGTTCTTCTCTTCCGACTTCCACTCATTTACCATGACTCTGCCGGTATAAAAATATTCCGGATCATCCATAAGAATGACCCGGGTTTCTTTTCCGTGCAGTTCCGAAAGAATGGAAGAGAAAACGCTGGCCCACGTTTCCCCCGGTCGCAGCCAGAACTCCCACGATCCCTTTCGAAGGCCGTAGCAGACATTTCCCGTTAAAACCGTGGAATAGTCCAGCATCCCATTTCCTCCCGGAACATCGATATAATTTGTCTTCACTTCCGGCTGACAAACATAAGGCCTTGATATCGGAACAAGCCCCCACTCGTCATAGGTGTTATGTCCCCCAATTACAATGGAATGCTGCATGTTACCCTCTTTGCTTTCTCCCGGCAATGACACCGAGCTGTTTGTTCATTTGCGGTGCAAGTTTTCCTACCAGTGTTCCGCCATCCAAAACAATCTGCTGATTTGCAAGCTGCGGCAGATACTCGGCAATCAGCGAAAGCAGCTGTGATCCAAGACTCTGAATGGCCTGCGCCGTCGCATCCTGCTGGGAAGCCTCGGCAATCATGTTCATGAGACTGTTTTTCCCGACAACGAGTTCCGATCCATTTCCGTCCCCGAATCCTTTGAGACCTCCTGCGGTTGGCAAAACGGTCGGACTGCTAAATAAAACCGCATTGTCGTATGCCTTCTTGTACCAGGAAACCGACAGGTGCGGCACCTGTGGCGGATTGATGGAAAGGTTTCCAGCAATGGAAAAGTGCGGGAGCTTGATCTTTGGAAGCTGCAGCCTGCAGGTTGCAAAAAAGCTCCTGATTTTGGAAAGTCCGCTGCTTACAACGCTTCCAATTCCCTCCATGACAGAAGAAAACTTGCTTCGGATTCCGTCAAGAAGAACGCCTGCCCTCTCCCTTGCTGCCGTAAGACCTGTTGTTACCGCCTCTCCGATAGACGTCATGGCACCAGACACTTCCCCTTTGCAGTTCTCCCACAAAGTCTTAAAAGGAAGCATGATCAACGTCGCAGCTCCCTCGACAATGCTCTCAATCAAAAGAAGTCCAGTCTGAATAGCGCCAGTAATCGTCGTCCACCCCGTAGAAATCAAAGGCCCTATGTTCTGGAAAAGCCCCGCCGTCTTTTCCTGCAAGCCGGATAAAAAACCGGTAAGAAAGTTCTGGATTCCAGAAAGCACCGTCTGGACCGTAGCCTTCACTCCGGATAGATCAACGCCGATCAGGTTTTGGATACCGGTTAGCTCCGCAGAGATCAAGCTCCTCACCGAAGTAAAATAGGCACTCAGGATTCCAGAAAGTCCCCCGCCTCCTTCTTGGTAGGAGGCGGCGATGCTGGAAAAGAATCCGGACGCTGCTTCCTTTGCTTTTTCAAAACCTGCGCCAAACGAATCTCCAAACCCTCTTCCTACCGTCAAAAGAGTGCCTTTGATTTCTTCTCCGCGCTCTTTGAGATCTTCTGTCATCTTGGAAAACTTCTCAGAAATAGTAGTTCTCACTTCTCCTGCTTTTTCGGGAAGACTCCCAAAGAAATCTCCGATCTTTCCAAAAAATCCCTGGATGCCATTTACCGCTTTCCCTGTGACATCCTTGATCCCATCCCAAAGTCCCTTCCAAAAATTCCGGAAGGCTTCGCTTTTATTCCACAAAAGAACAAAGCCGGAGACCAAAGCTGCAATCCCGGCAATCACAAGCATGATGGGGTTTGCTGCCATCAAAGCAAAAAGTCCTGTGACCGCCCCTTTCACAAGACCTACTCCGCTAACTATCGCAGGAGCAAGCTTCATCACAGCGCCAATCCCTGCAGCCATTTTTCCTATGACAACAAGAACAGGCCCTGCAGCTGCCGCAATCCCTGCAAGAATAAGGATCAGCTTCTGCGTTTTGGGATCCATCTCCATGACCGCATTCATAAGGCCGATTGCCGACTCCATCACCTTCTGAAACGCAGGTGCTACCAGCTGTCCTACCGTAACAGAAAGAACATCGAAAGTGGATTTTAACTGCTCAATGGTGCCGCCGGTCCCGGACATCAGCGCATTACTCATGTTATCGGCAGATCCTGCCACCCCATCCAGCGCCGTTCGAAGGCTTTCTACTTCTTCCGGAGATGACTGAATCAAAGTAAGCCACTTACTCATCTGGTTTTTGCCAAAGATGTTCGAAGCAGCTTCCAGCTGTTCCTGTTGAGAAAGTCCCTGAAAAGCAGCATTTAAGTTCCTTATCACTTCCGGCATCGACTTTAACGATCCGTTCGCATCAAAGATGGCATAGGTCTTTCCGGTCGAAAGCCCAAGGGCATCCATGGACTTTGCTCCCGTAGATGCCGGTGCTGCAAGGCGCGCAAGTCCGGTCTTTAGAGCATTGGCGCCTTCCGATCCGCTGATTCCTGCATTACCAAACACATCCGTAAGCGTTGCGAGATCCTTTACGTTCCATCCGACCGTCTTGCAGATAGGGCCTGCCACCGAGATCGCATCAAAGAGCTCCGACGTCGTTGTGTTTGCCTGCGCCTGTGCCTTGGCAAGAACATCGGCATAATCCGCTGCTTCCTGGGAATCCGCCCCGAACATCTTCATTGAATTTCCAAGGCCGGATGTCACTTCCGAAAGGTCCGTTCCCGTTCCTGCAGCAAGGCTCATCGCAGGAGTCAACATGTCCGTTGCCTGCTTTGCAGTAAATCCCTGTCTTGCGAAGTTCAGCGTTGCCTCCGTGGCATCACTCATCCCGTAGACGGAAGCTTTTGCGGAGTCCCCGATCTGTTTCCAAAGGCCGTCAAAGTCCTCCGCCGTATTCGCGGTATCTCCCATCGTCTGCTTCACGAGGTTAAACTCTTTGTCGACATCGCCGTAGGCATTGACTGCTGCGGCAGCTCCTGCCACAACCGGCGCGGTAACGGCTGCTGACATCTTCGTTCCTGCAGAGCCGATCTTTTCCCCGACCGCAGATACCTTTTCCCCTGCAGCTGCGATCTGCTGGGACGAAACAGAACCAAAGTTTTGATACTCCTTGGTAAGGCTCTTTAGTTTCTGCTCCGTTTCTTCAATCTCCCGCTGAAGAGCATCGTACTGCTCGGTATTGACGTTTCCCGAATCAAGTGCCTGCTTTTCTGCTTCCTTTAGCGTTTTTAGTTTTTCCTTTGTCGCATCCACTTCTGTTCCCAGATACTTATATTTCTGAGATAACAGATCCTTATTTCCCGGATCTGCTTTCAAAAGCTGATTGACATCTTTTAACTTGGACTGTGTGGATCTAACCTGGCTGTCGACCTGCTTTAGCGCAGCGGTGAGCTTTGTGGTATCTCCGTCCAATTCGATCGTTATTCCTTTGATTCTGGAGCCCGCCATCTGCTCACCTCCCACCAAAAAAAAGGCAAAAAGAAAGCACCGGCAGATTTTTCTGCTGGTGCTTTCGAAGTTTCAATAACTGTCAGTTTTTAATTAATACCCATCGTCCCACATCATGATCAATCGTTGGTGCTTCACCATTTTCTGCCGTTACTTTTCGGATATACTTCCTTCCATCATTCGTAACGTAGATATCTCCCGCATTCAGTTGCCCCATATGTTTATCATCCCGGTCTCCTTCATGTATCAAAGTTCCATTGGGTTCCATGAACAAGTATTCTGCACCCTGATCACCAGGTTGCAGATAGAAATAGGGATTAAACTGCTGGTTTGCTATCACGATATACACTTTTCCATTATGGGCATATCGTTCTCCCATAAATACAGAAAGGCTCTGATTCTCTTTTGGTTTTTCCGGATAGTTCTGCGCTTTAGATGCATCCAGAACGTAGCTGCCACTTGGCTTAGTAGGCGAGCCTGTCCCAGAGCCTCCTTGCACAGTTCCTGTTCCTCCCGCCGTTTCTGAACCACTGCCTGTTCCGGAACCTCCCGGTACAGTTCCCGTTCCGCTCCCCGTACCAGAACCGCTTTCGGACCCTGATCCTCCTGGCAAAGTGCCTGTTCCGCTTCCTGTCCCGGAACCACTTTCAGCCCCAGATCCTCCCGGCAAAGTGCCTGTTCCGCTTCCTGCCCCGGAACCACTTTCCGTCCCAGATCCACTTCCAGACCCTGACGATGCTTCATCCCAGTGGACATGAACACTCGTTCCATCGTACCATACCTCGATCACACTCCCCGTGTAATCTGCTTCTGGATTATAGGTATAATCGGAACAGCCTCCCCAGACCGTGTTTCCGTTCCGGGCGGTTCCTTTTCCATAAGCTTCCGGTTTTCCTTCCGTCAAATTCCCGGAAAGATCATAGTAGAAATGTTTGTTCGTCGCCGCATCTCCCAGGATTGCGTCTACCGATATCACGGCGTATGCATTGCGCATGTTGGCAAGGTCTACCGCCTCTTTTGATTTTTCAAGTTGCCCGGAAAATATCGGGATACTGATCGAAACCAGCACTCCGATAATCGCCACGACAATCAGAAGTTCCGCAAGTGTAAAACCATTTTCATTGTGAGCAGTCTGTTTCATTTTCCCTCCTATTTACTCACCAGAAATCTGATTTCATTTTACTCTCGCGTTTTTTTCTTTGAAAGTGGCCTTCCTAAGGAACTTATTTTTCAAACGATTTCATTTTCAAATTGCATCAAAAGCGCCTGAAATCCTCCTGCGTTGCAACGTCCGCATACTCATCTTCACAGAGGTCATTTCCGGATTCGATGAGAAGATCCATTACCTGCCCCTCTTCCATCTGATCAAGCTCCCATAGGGAAAGCCCGATCTGCTTGGCACGAAGAAGATACAACGCCGTGTTTATTTCCCTCTCGCTTTGGCGGCTTCTTTTTTTGGGACCGAGGACGTTACCCGGTTTCCAAGGTAAAGCGTCACAAAGTCCTGCATGTGAAGAAACAGCTCTGCTCCTTCAAACTGATCCGCCCAGTCAAGGAAGGAATCAAAACTAAGCGTGCTAAGATCTTTCTTTTCTGCCTGCGCATTCATGATGAAGGCAAGCTTATCCCCAACGCTCGTATCTGCTTTCCCGTCTTCAATCGTCTCCATTCGGTTTAACAAAACCATGAGGTCCTGGTGAAAGACCTGGCGAAACCGGTACGCCGTGGTTCCTGTTGCAAGAAACGAGAAGTTCTTTTCTCCTTCCTGCGTATGAAGTGTAAGTTCCTGATACATAGATGCCTCCTTCGTTATCCTTTCTTTCCAGTCGCTTCACTGACACCGGAAACGGTGTTCTCCTCTGCCTTTTTCTTTGGCTGATAAACTTCGGTATACCAGCTCTGATAGACCGCATCTGTCGTATCCAGAGAACTTTTTGCCTTTACGATGTTCTTGCCAAGGCTTGCATTTTTCACCGTTGTCGCATTGATCGTCAGTGTCTCTGTCTGTACCTCGATCGAATCCTCCTTCGTTTTGGACTCGACATTTGGTCTTGTTGCCGTGCAGTTGTACATGACATGACGGATCGGATCTTCGTCTCCGTCAAACTCAAACAGCAGCGCGAAATGAACTGGCTGAGCATCCGCATCCTCGATAAGAACCCCGTTGGCATCCTTGATCTCTCCCAGGATCTTCTCTCGAAAATCCTCCGGAACCATCGCCGATTCAAAATCTCCGCTGTATCCGCTGTTTGCATTCGTCACAAAGTACTGAATGCCGTCTGCCCAGAACACCGTCTGATCTCCCTGTGCTTCCAGGGACATGTTCACGGCTCCCGGCCACGATACCGGCACATCATACGTTGCCGTTCCATCCTCGGAAATCGTAGCAACGGCATAGTGTACGTTTTTTAAGTTGTACTTGATCTTATTCTTCTTACTCATCTTTGTTCCCCCACTCGAACGTATAGACCACTTCATAGAGTCTTTCCGTGCGAATCCACACCTCGGTCTTGCTGTAGAAGATCCCGGCTTTCTTGAAAAGCTTCTCCAGTTTCTTTTCGATCTTCCGATCCTTCTTATCCGTATAAAGCTCGATGTCAAACACATAGGATTCAAAATACGGGATTCCATCGGCAGAAAAGTTATTGCTTGCCGGAATCCGGAAGCAGACAAAAGGCGGATCCTTGCTCTCTCCCTCTGCGAAATGGTCATAAGCAAAGGGAAGGCCAAGCTCCTTTAAAATGGTTACGATCTCATCCATTCCGGATCTCCTTTTTGATTTCTTCTTCTAACATTTTTGCGGCGTGCTCTCTGGCGGGTTCGATATGCGGAATTCCTTCCACTCTCCCGCCGCCTCTTTTTGCATGACCATTCTCCAAAAGGTGCGTAAGCTGGTAGACTCCTGCATAAACAGTAACTTCCAGTTCTTTGGAGTCCTCATGCGTTTTCTTTTGCTTCCAGCTTTTCCCATACCTTCCTGTTTTCTTAGGAGAAGATGCTTTGAGCTCCTTTACCGCAAGATCAGCCGCCTCTTTGACGGACCTTTTTACTTTCTCGGTAACACTCTCCTCATAGGTATCCAGCGCCTTTTTGATGGTCTTTGATAAATCCTCTGGTTTTATCCGAACGCCCCTCATGGTCACCTCCTTACTTTCTCGCACTGAAACGTGAGGCTCTTTTTCTTGCATCCCATGGGATCGATGGCATAAACGTTATAGATTTTCCCCTCATGGAGAATGCGAAGTTGTGTGGAATCCAGTCCCGCAAGGATCTTTGTATCGCGAACCAAAAAGTCCAGTTTTTCGTGATCTTTTATGGTGCCAGCTTCCAGATCTTCCGTATCTGAAAGGCTGCCGGAAAGAACCATCGCCCAGCAGGAAAAATAATCCTTCCACACGCTTCTATGGTTTCCAATCTCATCGATTGTGGTCTCGTTTTTCTGGATTACGATTCTGGTATTTAGCTTTGACACCTGCATTAAAACTTCACCTCCCGCACTCCAAACAAAAGGGACCGAAGAGAAAGAAGAAGCTCCCTGTGGTCTCCTTCTTCCCTGTGCTCATACAGGTAAGCTACTGCATACAAAGAAGCCGTTTGATAAACAGGTCCTTCTGGAAAAGGCAAATCTGCGGGAGTCCTTGTGACATCCCGGATCAGTGACTCTGCCGTTTGCATCAGGTCTTTAATCAGTTCGTCCTCATCTGGTCCGTCCACACGCAGGTACGCTTTTACTTCCTCCAGTGATAACATCTCTCACCTCCATGGAAAAAATAAGGAAGGATGCAAAAAGCACCCTTCACTCTTCTTAAGCAGATGCGCCCGCCTTCATGATCTGCACGGCTTCCGGCAGAAGTAAAAGACCGTCTACACGCTCTTTTGCGACATACCCGATCATGCCGTTTCCTGCAAAAAGCTCTCTGAGTTCCTGGAAAGAACGGGTTCCTCTGTCACCGATGTTGTAGTAGCTGTAATCGCCAAAAGCGATAAACGGCTTCCCGGCTTCCAGTTCGTTGCAGTACGCAGACGTGTTTGCCTTATAGCCGCAGATGCGATCCGGCTCGTCTTCCTGATAAGACGGCTGCCAGATGTAGGAACCGTTGTTGTCCTTCAGTTTCCGGATGGCTGCCAGAGTGGAGTCATTTAAAAGGAAGGAAGCAGACTTACGATACGGTCTCTTTAAGCTGTAGATGAGAGTCAGGAGATCGTCGGTCTTAATCGTCGTTCCAGAAAGTGTTACCCCAATCTGGCCGCCCTTTGTCTCATGAAACAGACCCGTCGGCTTTCCGGTTCCGTCCCCGTTTAAGAACGCGTCCTCTTCAGCATTCGCAAGCGCCTTTCCAAACTGAGTCGTGATGTAGTTTGTAAGGTCAAAGGCGCTGTCATAAAGAAGCTCCTCTGTCACCTTGATGGCTACATGGAGCTTATGGGCATCCAGAATCTTCTGATCAAAGGATGCTTCTCCAAAGGACAGTGCACCGCCCTCTTCAATCCATGCAGCGGCAGGCTTCGTTCCTGCGATATTGATCTTATGCTCTCCGGAAGTCGTGATCTTGGTACCAAGGCCTCGCATGATGTTCTCCTCTTCCAGAACATCGATCAGTCTCTGATCCCACTCATCCGGAACAAGGTAGCCTCCGTCTGCGTCCACGCCCTCCTGCAGGACATTCGATACCTGGCGGAAGTTTGTGCGCATCGCAGTCAGCATATCCTTTGCGTACTGGTGGGAAAAGCGTCCATTCTTTTCCACTTCCTCATCCTCTGGCTTTCTCAAAGACCCGGTAAGAGGTTTGGAGGTTGCCTTTTCCATCTCCTCCTCGATTGCCTTCTGGCGGTTTAAGCGTTCGATCTCCTTCGTAAGATCCGTGATCTCCTTTTCCATGCGGTCATAGGTCTCCCCATCTTCCGCGGATAAAACGCCGTTTTCTTTTCTGTGAGAGTCCAAAAAGCTCTTGGCCGCTTCCCATGCCTTTGCTCTCTTTGTAATAAGATCCTGAATATTCATCTAAAATTTCCTCCTTACATGATGGAATGCAAAAAATCGAGGCGCTTTTGCAGTTCATCTGCGTTTCGCGTCCCGATTTCTTCTTTGTTTTCTTCCTCTGGCCCAATAAAATCTTCTGTCTGGAAGTGCTGATTTACTTTGTTCGTAAACGTAGCAGCAAGCTGCCTTGCAGAAAACAGCATGCCGGACGTCTCATCTTTTGGATTCTTCTTACTTTGCCCTTTTTCCTCTTCTGCCTCTTCTTTTTGATCTTCCTCCGGATGGAGGCTATTTCGCTTCATGACGCTATCTGCAAAGTGCAGCTCGACCGCCTTCGTTGCATCCATCCAGGTTTCATCATCCATCAGCTTTGAGAGCTTATTTCTGGATAGCCCTGTCTTATGGACGTAGGCATTGATGATGGAGTCTTTCACAGAATCCAGCATCTCGATTGCCTTTTGCATATCCGTTCGATCCCCCATCGCAACGGTTGCAGGGTTATGGATCATCAGCATCGATACGGGGCTTACCAGTACGGTGTCTCCTGCCATCGCAATGACCGATGCTGCAGATGCTGCAAGGCCGTCAATCTTGACCGTGACGTGCCCTTTATAATCGGTGAGCATGTTATAAATCTGCGCGGCCGCAAAGCAGTCGCCTCCCGGCGAGTTGATCCAGACGGTGATGTCTCCCTTTCCGTCAAAAAGCTCGTTCTTAAAAACTTCTGGCGTGACATCGTCATCAAACCAGGTCTCACTTGCGATGGTTCCATTTAAAAGCAGGGTCCTTTCTCCCTCATCCCCATCTTCTGTGGGCGCTTTATTCCGGACCCATTTCCAAAACTTATCCATTAGCGATCTCCTTTCCCTCTTTTTCTTTTTTCGTTTTTCTGATTCTCTGGTGCATCTTCTGCAGGGTCTTCTTCGGATTCTTCCGGTTCCTTTTCATCATCCTTCTCCCCTTCCTTCTGATAAGCAGCCCCCGCCATCTTTAGAGGCGTCATCGTTCCGTTTACCATAAAGAGGTTCCCTCCTTCTTCCTCTGGGATGAGGTCCCAGTTTTCGAGTCTTCTGACATCATTGGGACACATAAAGCCGTTATTAATTCCGGTCGCATAGCCCTGCATACGGCTTTGATAATTCCCCCGAAGAAGCCCGTCCACATTAAACAGGGCAAAGAACTGTTTCTTTTCTTCCACAGAAAGCAGGCATCTGCTAATGGAGGACTCGATTCTGGAGAGCCACGGCTGCAGAACATAGATAACAAATTCCAAAGACTGCTCCTCGATATTGGAAAACGT
>Ga0129311_1001367_pt1 | contig 17428 bp, 13 predicted proteins | sample Go1ome_FD_94435 | JGI IMG/M metagenome (GOLD analysis project Ga0129311, IMG submission 94435) | Western lowland gorrila individual fecal microbial communities from Wisconsin, USA - Go1022B metagenome | ecosystem: Host-associated > Mammals > Digestive system > Large intestine > Fecal | place... | reverse complement strand
TGCGGTGCACTATTCTTCAAAGGCTATGTTCTTGAAGATGACTCGGGGCTTCATGGAAATGTATATCTGTGGCATTATCCCGGTCAGCTGCTAGATCGTAGGATGAAAGAAATACATCTGTTCATCCCAAATGACGATTTTAAGCTCCCTGAAAAACAGGGTAAAAATGCTATTCGTCCCTGCTATCTTGATGTTAAAAGCGGATTTATTAACTTCACAGATGACTCACCAGCCGGAAAACCTTGGATCAGAAAGCTGTATTATTGCAACTACTCTACAAAAGGCAGACCACAGATTATTACATTTCCGACTTGTCCGCATTGCAGGCATCAATTTTCTGAGTCGCAGCTTACGTCCTTCAGCACTCGAGGAAACCAGTCTTTCTTCAATTTAATTAAATCGCAGTTCCAGCTGCAACCCGCTGTGCCAGGAAAAGATAATAATCCGGAACGGTTCCCTAACGAAGGTCGCAAAGTTTTGCTATTTTCGGACAGCCGTCAACGAGCAGCAAAGTTAGCCCGAGATATGTCAGAGGCTTCGGATATTTCTGCCGCAAGACAACTGTTTGCAATCGCCATCAAAATGATGGAAGAACAAACGGTTGAGCAGTCAATGAATTCGCTCTATGATTATTTTTGTCTTGCAGCCGGTCAACATCATCTACAGATTTTTCATGGACCTGAGCGGATAAAATTTGCTGAAGATTGCAATGCTTCGTTGAACAACTACAATCGCTGTGTAAAACGAGGGCGAGAGTATACACCGAGATTCACGATTGCAAACGCTCCTGTCCAAATGCAGGAATATCTTCTTCGGCTGTTTGCTGGCGGTTATAACACCTTGTATGACTCGGCCACAAGCTGGATTGAGCCGACAGATCAGGCTCTTTTTGATGCTGTAGATGCTCTCGAAGAAAACAATGTGACGATTACTGAAGAGGAGTTTATTGATTTTTTCAATGCTTGGATACTATCAATTTGCGATATGTCTACAGCCATCGGTCATACAATTAGTGATACAATTCGATTGAAAGTACGCCCTAATTACGGTGGTTATGGGCTTGATAAGGATTGGGGATTCTCAAAAACTATTCGCAAGATCATGGAATGGAAAGACGGAAATGAAACTGAGATGGCATGGAAACGAGTGTTAAAAGAAGAATTTCTTGATTCAGCACAGCCTAATAATGGAAAGTTATATATTGATCTGTCTAGGGTAAAGCCACGTTTCGATACTTCTCACATATGGTACAAATGTGAACAATGCTCTGAGTTGACGCCTTTTATGCTGAAAGGCAAATGTCCAAGCTGCGGATCTTCTCGTATCCATGAGATGAAATCTAGCGAATATGAGGCACTTGGTTTTTGGAGAAAACCGGTATTTGATGCGCTTCAAGGCGAGCCGATTCGTGTAATTGACACTGAGGAACATACTGCTCAGCTCTCACACAAAGACCAACGTAATGACCTTTGGAGTAAAACCGAACAATATGAATTGCGTTTCCAAGATTTAGTCCAAGATGATGAAACACCTGTTGATATCCTTAGCAGCACAACCACCATGGAAGTTGGTATTGATATTGGATCCCTAGTTGCGGTTGGCTTGCGCAATATTCCTCCCATGCGTGAAAATTACCAGCAGCGAGCTGGTCGTGCAGGACGACGTGGATCTAGTTTGTCTACCATCGTTACTTTTTGTGAAGATGGTCCACATGATGCATTGTATTTCAATGATCCAATTCCTATGTTCCGCGGAGACCCTCGTAAGCCTTGGATTGATATAAGAAGTGAGAAACTCCTCCAACGTCATCTAGCTATGGTTATTATCCAAGAATTCCTCTCGGAAAAGCATATGAGCCTTGACGCAGTTTCGGCAGCAGTTTTCCTTAACGAATTTCTTGACGATTTTAAGAGCTATCTTGCTTCTTACGATGTTGATAAAGACAAGTTACTTTTGCCTGTCGAAATAACATTTCACTATTCAGCGTTTGAGGATGAACTGAAAAAATCTTTCGATAGACTTAAAGAAAAATGTCAGAGACATCCCGAACTTTTTGGAGTAGAAGAAGGAGCTAAGGAAGGCGAGGCAAAGACTCTTTTAGATGCGCTTTATGAAGAAGGAATCATTCCAACATATTCTTTCCCAAAGAATGTGGTAAGTACCTACATACCAGATGCATACGGAAAAATTCTTTACGAGGTTGATCGAGGCCTAGATGTAGCTATTGGAGAATATGCTCCTGGTAGAGCAATTGTTGTTGATAAGCAAACCTTTCAGATTGGTGGATTCTACTATCCTGGAAGCGAACGGCGTCATGGTCAATCACTAACCCCGGCGCGTGCTTACACAGAAGACCCCAATTATGTAAAATCGGTTATCTCATGCCCTAAGTGTGGGTGGTTCGGTCTGAGGGAAGAGAAAACTAAGCGTTGCCCGTTTTGTGGGAATAACGATTTGAAGATTACTCGCGAAATGATGCGTCCCTGGGGGTTTGCACCAAGAAATGCTGAATCCATACCGGAAGTTCAGCTGTCAGAAGAATACACTGCTGTACAGCAGCCTCTTTATTCAACTCTACCCGAGGCGGAAGAAATGAAACTTGCCCCGGGATGTAAAAACATACGGATCGCTTCACGAACAAACCAACGCATTATCATGCTGAACAAAGGGACAGATGACAAAGGGTTTATGGTCTGCAAGGACTGTGGGACTGCTATGCCGGGTGATGATGCTTCTGTTCTAAACGATATTAACAGACCGTACAAGTCTAAGTACGCTCGAAGTAGATGCCGCCACAACAACTGTTTTAATGTGAATCTTGGTTATGACTTTATAACTGATATGTTAGTTCTCGAATTCACAATTGACAACAGGATCATTGATGTCAGAAGAAACGACAATCCATGGCTTAATCGGGCAGCGCAATCCCTAGCCGAAGCATTGCGACTTGTGGCAAGTAAAAGGCTTGATGTTGAATTTACCGAACTTGTTACTGGTTATCGTCTTAGAACTGGTTCTGAAGCTTCTCATGTTGACATTTATCTTTATGATAGTTTGTCAAGTGGCGCTGGTTATGCGGTCAGTGTAGCTGATTCGATTGCTGAACTGTTCGCCGATATGAAGGAGCTCCTAAGTTCTTGTAATTGCGGATCTGCATGCGCTAAGTGTCTAAAGCATTACAGAAATCAATATGTACATGGCATACTTGATCGCTTCGCTGCGTTTCAACTTCTTGAATGGGGTATTGATGGGATAAATGCGGTGCCAATCGAACCGGAGACACAGAAAAAGATGATAATGCCTTTGGTAAATATTCTTAAGCAATCTGGCTGCGAGATTACTTTTGATGGTGAAATCATTGCAACTGGACGTAGAAATACAAAAAAGGTTGTTGTATATCCTGCAATGTGGGTTGAACCGCAAGCGAACGATACCATTTTTGTAAGTGATGCTTATATCAAGTACGCTAAGCCGTATGCCGTTCAAAAAATCTTGGATAATGTTCTATGAAACAATCCCTTTTCGGGCATGAATGCGCACAAAAGAAATTTATGCTTATCATGCATATGCGAATTGTACGCTTCTGAAGTCTAAGGAAATGTTTGCGCGCAACTACCATTGCATAGATGAGTAACAATTGAAAAAGCTTTGATTTTAAGGGAAAGATAATTTTACTAATTAGAAAAAACGATAGTTTTACTATCCAAATTAAACGTGTTGCAAAGAAATTAGGATTGAGAGAATAATCAGAATGGAGACAAACATGTCTAACGACTTAGCCGAAAGAAAAAACGAAGTAATTCAATCTACTATGAACATGAAGTTTTATCCAGAGCCAGTGACAGAACCGATGAAGGATAGGAAAGCGTATATGGAGCTGCCTTTTTCAAAAATGTGTGCGCTTGGGACAGGCTTTGAGTCAGTAACAGCAGCGTTTCAGACCGTATTTCAAGAGGGCGGCAACGGACTGTATCGTGTAACGCTTCCCAAAGGTTGTCATCTTGCAGAATTTCGAAACGGCAGTGGATACCTAGGTACTGCAATGAGTGGAGCAAATTCGATTGCCGGACAATCTGTACTGAATCCGATTTTATGCAGTCCAACAGCCTTATTTATGGCAAGTACATTGTTTATGATCGATCACAAGCTGGATGCGATCTGTGAAGCACAGCGGGAGATCACACAGTTCCTAAATCAAAAAGAGCGTTCGGAAATTAGAGGAAATCTTAATTTCCTTACGGATACTTTGAACAACTATCGATATAATTGGGATAATGAAAAATTCAAGGATCATAACCATATAATGGTACTGGATATCAAACAATCTGCGGAGCAAAAGATTGACTTTTATCAAGAGCAGATTAAAAATCAAATGCCGAAAGAAAAAATCCTGTCGAGCGATCAAGAAGTAAAGAAATTGCAAAGTAAGATGTCGAAAACCTTTGAAGATTATCAGCTTGCGGTCTATGCCTATGCATTCTCAGCATTTGTAGAAGTTTTGCTCTTGGAAAATTTCGATGCAGGATATTTGGATGCGGTCAAAATTAAAATCCAGACTCACGCGATCACGTATCGTGAATTGTATACCAAAGTTTATGATATCCTCACGCTTCATGGAGAGCGGACGATTCAAAACCAACTGATAAAAGGCCTTGCAGGTGTAAACAAAATAGCAGGACAGCAGATTGAAAAGATTCCGCTTATCAGTAAGTCACAGCTTGATGAAAGCCTGATTGCAGTAGGTAAAAGAATTGAGCATTTTGGAAAAACACGCACAGCAGATTCCTTAGCGGCTTTTACCGATAAGCAAAGCAGTTATGTGCAGCCGTTTATCGAGAACATCGAGCAAATGAGAGCGCTTTATAACCAGCCTTTGGAGTTACTGTTTGATAGAGAACGATTATATATCAACGCGTAGGAAAATATTGATTCAAATAAGGACATACGTTTCTTTTGGGAAGGCTTCTTTGGTGTTTTATAATCGTTGGAATCCTACTCAGTTTGCAGTGCTTTAATCTTGTCTCATTGACGATGTGGCCGTTCGGCAAGGAGATCGTATACGGCGACGACATGTTTTCGCTTTTGGTGAATGTGATCTGGATTGTCTCTTTCGGTTTGGAAATAGCGGTCTCGAATCTGATCATCGGACACCTTTTGTGCATCACGATTATTGGAATTCCATTCGGGAAACAGTTTTTTAAGCTAGCACAGCTGTCGCTGATGCCGTTTGGCGCGCAGGTTGCTGTTTGTTGAAAACATGGGAAACACAATATGGGGTACAAAGAAAAACGAAGAGATTTTTTTAAAATCATTGACAATCTGAAATAAAGTGGTATTATGAAATGATTTAGCAGTCACTGCTCAATGGGAGGCATGGGAGAGAAAGGAGCGTTTTTATGTACCATTTTAAGTATGTCACCAAAGCAGAAGCGAGAAAAGTGCGAGAAAAATTGGAAAACCTTGTACATGAGGTTCAAGATGAGGTGCGAGACAATTTTACTTTGCAGTATTATTTTATAGGAAGCAGTGCAAGGAATATGATAACCTATGATCCGGAAACAAACATAGGTTTTGATTTTGATGTGAACCTCAAAGTAAATGATAATGAGAGTGCATATTCACCGGGGGAAATCAGAAAAATCATTATGAAAGCTTTTCAAAAACACTGCAGTAAGTATGGATATAATAAGTTTGAAAACTCAAAGAGGGTATTTACCATAAAGGGATATAATATGAATAGCGAGAAAGTTGAACATAGCTGTGACATTGCAATTGTAAATAATTTTATAGACGAAGCAGGTACAGCGGGGCAGAAATATATTGCATTTGATAAAAAATCTAACTCTTATTCATGGCAACAGCAGTCAAAGGGCTTTAATTTTAAAGAAAAAGAAAACTGGCTGAGACAGCAGCCGGAGGCTTGGAACGCGGTTCGTAAACGATATTTACAAAAGAAAAATATGAATCGGGATAAGTCTAAACATTCGCGTTCTTTGTATGCAGAAACCATCAAGGAAATCTGCGAACAATATGGTTTCGATGATCAACTGCATTTATCAGAGGAAAAGGAAAATCAACAACGTGCAGAAGGTTTCTGCTCTTTACAGAACATGCCAATGATAAAAGGCAATTGTGCTAATACAGGTGCTATTAACAACACATGGAGGAATCATAATCATAACGGCATGCATTCACTAACGGAATATAAGATAGGAGGTTTATCATGGCACTGATTAACTGCCCGAACTGTGGCAAAGAAATCTCGGATAAAGCGCAGAGCTGCGTCTATTGCGGCTGCATATTTTCTCAAAAAACAAAGAAAACATGCCCGGAATGCGGAAATGAATTAGAACAGGATGTGTCTGTCTGTCCGCAGTGCGGATATCCGATGGATGCGGTAGATACGCAGGAACCTGCAGAGGATGAAACGCAGATAAGCGTCGGAAATGACAATGAAAATACGAGTAAAAGCGAGGAGCCGAAGCGTAAAAAGAAGAAAATTACGCTTGCGATTTTTGTTGTGCTTTTGATTGCGGCACTGGCCTTTGGATATGTGCAAAAACAAAGGAGCGATTATGCTGAGAATCTCTGTCAGGCAACCTATTTTATGCAGGAGGGATGCATAAAAGCGGAAGACACTTGCAATCTGATTCAAAAAACGTGGAACAATGCAATTTGGAAAAAGTCCGACAAAGAGACAAATAAATATACAAAGGTAAAAGGCGTTTTTGTTTCTGATTTTAATGATGCTCTTGACCGATTATTTGAAGATGAGGATTTTGTTGACCAGCTGCGAGAAATTGTGGAAAATCAAAGTCAAGTAAATGCTTATGTGAAAGCTTTGCAGAATCCGCCTAAAAAATTTCAGGCGGGATACCAAAAAATTACGGAATTATATGAAGCTTATTTGAAGTTTACCAATATGGCCCTAAGTCCGACTGGATCGCTAAACTCCTTTGCGGAAGACTTTGAGGAAATCGACAAAGAAACCGCGGAGCTTTTGTCTGGGATGCGGGTGTATATAGAGTAATTCCGTTCAAGAGGCAGCTTTTTGCGGACTACCAGGCATATCACAACAACAGCCGACACACTGCCGAGATAACGGATGGTATCAATATATGCATAGGAAGAGCCGCGCATGGTAAGAGTAACGCTTACATACTCCAAAGAGGTATTGCGGATTACACTGAGCATGAAAAAACCGCCCAAGGCTGACAACTAAAGGCGGTTTTACTGTCATATAAGTCCGGCCGTCCGACCGTTCTCTTGACTTCATATTAGCACAAATTGAATGATTTTACAATGTATATTTTTGATGAAGAAGAGATCAAAACAACGGGATGTCGTAATAAACGTCGTAATAAATGTCGTAATAAAATCAATCTGCCGATTGCAATAAATGCAAAACCACGATGAGCAAACTGGTTATTGCAAAAAATGCAACAACCACTTTTCAATGGGCTGTTTGACGGAATTCGTTGGCTACTGTCTGGGTGCATCCGGTATCTGGCGAGTGTTAAAATCCCGCTCGAAAAGCATTCTTTTAAGCCGACGTAGCCGTCGCGGATGCCACTTTGTGCGCAGATCATTGCATAACGGTAAGGATAAGGAGAAGAATTAGTCATGCACATCCACTATTTTCAACGTTATCATTCGAAAGAGAATGTAGATACATCGAATACCATGTTAATGCTGTCTCGCTTGTATAACTATAATGCGGACAAGTTTTTTACGATGCTGAACGATTTGATATTGCAACAGGATGAGAGTCCGGAGCTCGTGTTCGAATTGCAAGTGTCCGGAGACGGGAGTGTGCCGGATGCGGTTATCAGGCAGAAGAGTTTCAAAATTGTTGTTGAAACAAAGCTGTACAATCAGTTTGATAAGATGCAGCTTGTGAATCATTTAAAGCAGTTTGGAACAGAGGATATCAAGGTTTTGCTGACCTTGGATCCTAAGCCGATGAAAGAAAAATTGAAGGCTGAGATGGCTCAAGAGATAAAGAAATACAACGAGGAACACCATGCACAAATATTTTCTCCAATCAATCACGTTAATTTGACTTTCGAAGAATTGATTGCCGCAATGGAGGATATCGTTGAGGAACGTGATGTTGAGATGATTCCGATACTGGAGGATTTTAAGGACTATTGTATGCAGGAGAATCTAATCCCTGATGGATACAAATGGATGCGTGCACTCACTGCCGGAAAGACATTCAAGGATAATATGGAGTTAAATCTTTATTATGACGAGGCTGCACATAATTACTCCGCGCATGGATATATCGGATTATATAAAGAGAAAAGCATTCGGGCAATTGGAAAGCTTACAAAAACAGTATTGGCTGAAGAAATCAACGGGGAAATGCAATTTGAATCGGAATCCGGAGGAATGGTTACAGAGTCTGAAAAGAGTGCAATCTTAGAAGCAATGCGACGTGCAGAAGAATACGGCTACAATTTGAGAACCGTTCGCCATAGATATTTCTTTGTTGAGCAGTTCTATCCGACTGACTTTAAAAAATCAAGCAAAAATCCGATTCAAAAGAGCAAGCTGTTTAATCTTGCAGAAATGCTTGCTTATAAAACTATGCCGGATACAAAAAAGATTGCAAGTGATTTAGACGGAAGAACGTGGGAATGTTTTTTTCAGTAAGAAATACTACACCTAAAATCTAAAGGGAATATGCATTTATGTGAAATGTTGGAGGTGAATGTAATGGATAAAAATGAAATGTTTCATAGCACCGTACCGAAAGATGATATCATTTGCAAGGATTGTCTTTTTAGAATGAATGATGTGGAAGTAATTGGAAAACTGGTTAGACGACATACCTACGGGCAATGCGACGTATTTACCTATCCAGACACAAAGCCTATGGCGGTACTGTTTGAGGGAGCGAATTGTCCATTTTATAAACATGACGATGAATTATAAGAAGCGTAAAAAAGGGAATTAAAGTGCAAAAATCAGAAATCATAAAGGAAGCTTTTGATGAATTACAGAAAGGACGAACATCAAAGGCGGAAGATATTTTAAAGAATGTATATCCATTTGTTCCGATAGCAGTGGAAAAGCGAAGCTACAAGCTGCAAGATAAAATGAGAATATTCATGCGAGATCATTTTATTGATCGCTATTCTGGCGATAAATTAGTAAATCCAGGGGTTCTCAAACTTTTTTCGGTGCGTATGCAGGAAGCATTTCCGTATCATCCGCACTGGAAAATGGATGAGACACATATTGCCTATTGGGAACTGACGCCCACAATTGATCATATAAATCCGCTTGCACTTGGTGGGGCAGACTCAGAGGAAAACTGGATTACAACTTCCATGCTACACAACCAGATAAAAAGCAACTGGACATTGGAACAGATAGGATGGAGCATCAAAGAAAACTTAGCGGATGAATCTTGGGATGGCTTGACGAAAGATTTTGTACGGTATGTTGATGAATATCCGGAATTGCTCAAAGATATATATATCGCGAAGTGGTATAAAGAAAGCAAGAAGTATGAAAGCACTTAATGATTTATCCAAAAGGTAAAGCAGATGTGCGTAAAGTTGTTATTGTAATAAACGCAACAACCACTTTTCGCCATGATGCTTGGCAGGATTATCTAGATGCCATCCGGCGCGCAGAGCATCGAACAGCATAGCAGGGGAGCACTTTTATGAAAAAATACCCATCGCATCTGATTCTTCTCAAAGGGGAGGATCGGACGGCGGAAGTCGCAAAGTTTACATATGAAAAAGGCAGGCCGTTTGTACGGGTAACGTTTCGAAGCGGAGGTTCGTTTCGGTACAGCGCATCCAATTTTGCTGCTTTTAAAGGAGTGGAAACGAAGCTTCTTGATGGAAAAGCATTGCTCCTGGACGGCAATCTGCGGCTGGACGCTTACGGCGTGCAGGAATTCGGCAAGCATACACGCGTCATTTTTGCCGATGGGAGTTATCAGACTGTGTATCACGATCAGGTGCGCGTGAACGAGCAGACAGCATGTCGCAGCAGAAACGGCTTCCAATACCTTTCTGAACTGGCTGAAAAAATCGGTTTGGTTGTGGAAGGACGCAATGTGCTGAAAGGCAGTTATGATAAGATTCAGGTCATTCCGCGCGTCAGTGTTTTGCACGATTATCTGGAACGCATGCCGGTTCAGGTAAAAGCAAATATCGATCACGTGATAGTTTATCCATTTGGCTTTAATTTGAGCCAAAAAGAAGCAGTGGAGCATGCGATCCGGAGCAAAGTCAGCCTGATTGAAGGACCGCCGGGAACCGGAAAGACACAGACGATTTTAAATATTATCGCGAATGCGGTGATGCAGAACGAAACGGTTGCGGTGGTTTCGAACAATAATACCGCCACAGAAAATGTATACGAAAAACTTGAAAAATACGGAGTTTCCTGCATCGCGGCGCCGCTTGGCAAAAGTGAAAACAAAGAAAAATTTATTCGCAATCAAAAAATAGAAATTCCGGATATGGAATCCTGGGGTATGGACAGAGAGGAGTATTCTCGGCGAAAGAAGAGCTTGTCAGATGCAGAAGATAAACTGAACCAAATGCTGGAATCTAAAAACAAGGTGTCTGTGTTAACAACAGAGCTTGATGAACTGGAAAGAGAGTACAAGCATTATACGAGCAGGGGCGAGGCACAGGAAACAGACGATAGGGTTCACGAAGCCTTTTCGCAAGCGGCAGGCGCGCGAGCTGTCTTGCAGCTGCTGACGGAATACGAATACTGCATGGAAAATGATATCCCCATCGGCTTTTTTAAGAAATTACTGTGGAGATTCCGTTATCGAATTCGTAAATTTGAATTTCTCACATGGCATCCGGACACTGTTTGCGAAACTTTTGAAAATCTGTATTACAGAAAACGCATTGCTGAAATACAAGGCGAGATTGACGGTCTGAACAAAAAGCTCATCTTGTATAACTTTGACGAGAAGATGAAGCAGTATACGGAAGATTCCATTCGCATTTTTAAGGCAAGCCTTGCAAAAAAATATCATAAAGCAAAGCATGCGCGCGTATACACAGCAAGCGACCTAAAATGCAAGGCGGACGAATTTACGGATGACTATCCGGTAATCCTGAGCACCACATATTCTTTAACCTCAAGTTTGTCGCCGGATTATCTGTACGATTATGTGATCATCGATGAGGCCTCGCAGGTGGACCTCGCGACCGGGGCACTTGCGCTTTCCTGTGCGAAAAAGGCCGTCATCGTCGGCGACCGGAAGCAGCTGCCGAACGTGGTAGATCGGGAAACCAAAGCGAAAGTGGAACAGATCTTTTCGCAGTACGCACTCCCGGAGGCATATCGCTATACGACGCATAGCCTGCTATCCTCCGCAGTGGAAGTTTTTTCGGATGCGCCGCGCGTTTTGCTGCGAGAGCACTACCGCTGTCACCCGGAAATCATCGGGTTCTGCAACAAGCGCTTCTACAACAATGAGCTGATCGTCATGACGAAAAGCGAAGGAGAGCGGCCTCTTGCGGTGTACAGGACTGTAGCGGGAAACCATGCGCGCGGTCATGTAAATGAACGGCAGATGGATGTGATCGAAAAAGAGGTCTTGCCGTCGCTGCATCTGGCGGCAGGAGAAAATCTCGGTATCGTGACGCCGTATCGCAGGCAGGCAGAGGCTCTCAAGCAGCACTTTGACCAAAAGCAGGAAAACATCAAGTCCGATACTGTGGATAAGTTCCAAGGACAGGAGAGGACTGCGATGATCTTCAGTACAGTAGATAACGAGATCGGTGACTTTGCTTCGGATCCGAATCGGTTGAATGTAGCGGTTTCGCGGGCAATCCGGCAGTTTATTGTGGTAACGGACGGCAATGACAACGATAAGACGTCACCGATCCATGATTTGATTGGCTATATTCAGTATCACAATTACGAGATCGTGGACAGCGAGGTCCGGTCGGTGTTCGATTATTTGTATCAAGGTTATGAACAGGCGCGGGAAAACGTGCTGAAAAGATACGGACGCAGCTCCGATTACGACAGTGAAAACTTGATGCATGCCGTCATACAAGATGTTCTTACTAAGGAGGAATTTGCAAAATATGCGGCTGCCTCCCATGTTCCGCTGAGACATTTGATCTCGGACGACAGCAAATTGACAGATGAGGAGCGCAGGTTCGCCCGGAACCGGAACACGCATATCGACTTTTTGATCTTTTCGAAGCTGGATTACCAACCGGCCCTTGCGGTAGAAGTGGACGGCTATGCCTTCCATGCGGCAAACGAAAGGCAGTTGGAGCGAGATGCGAAGAAAAACGAAATCCTAAAAAAATACAACATCCCTCTAGAGCGGTTTGCCACGACCGGAAGCAGCGAGAAAGAACGGCTGGAAGCGGCGCTGCGAAGAGTATGAGAAAACATAAAAAGAACGCTTGTTCCTTGTGCGACAATATGATATAATGATTTTGTCAAGAGGACAAGCGAAAGCGGTTAACCTTCCGAAATGCAAAAGGGATTTTGGATGAAAGGAAGGTGGTAATATGGTGCGAATCACAATTACCTTTGGTAGAGTGCGGATTACCATTTACATAAAAAAATAATCGCCCGACTTGCAATCTGAGGCGATTATTTTAATCCAAACAGGTTAGCCGTTTTCAACGGTTTCCTCTTGACCTAATGTTAACACAAGCAAGCGAAAGATGCAAGGCTTTCAATTGAGAATTTTGCAAAAATTGCAGCAGACGCTTTGCGGAGTGCTGGGTTTGACAGAATTGGACGGAACGATATTGATTGAAACGAGGATATTCATGTAGGAGTTATTATGAACACATTAGGCAACATTCTTTGGTTTATTTTTGGTGGGTTATTCAGCGGTATTCTCTGGTTGCTGGCAGGGCTGATCTGGTGCATCACGATCATCGGGATTCCAATCGGCTTGCAGTGCTTTAAATTCGCGTCACTGGCGATGTGGCCGTTCGGCAAGGAGATCGTATACGGCAGCGGCATGTTTTCCCTTTTGGTGAATGTAATCTGGATCGTCTTTTTCGGTTTGGAAATGGCGGTCGCGAACCTGATCCTCGGCTGCCTGTGGTGCATCACGATCATCGGGATCCCGTTCGGGAAGCAGTTTTTCAAGCTGGCGCAGCTGTCGCTGATGCCGTTTGGCGCGCAGATCGTCGGATGATAAAATAAAAGGAAAGAACAAATGAACATGACCTGGAAACACTTATTTTCAAACATCATATTAAAGCGCGGTGAGGCTTATTATCGAAACGGAGATGTCGCACCCAAAAAAACTGCGGAGAATTCGAATACGAAGACGTTCTACGTGCAGGGGACGGATCTCTACATCGTTAAGATAGCGAAGGGCAAGGACGCGATCAAGAGTATGCAGTGCGATTGCCCGTATGCCAAAAGCGGCGCGTGCTGCAAGCATATGGCGGCGGCGCTTTTTTGGATGGAGAAGAATGGTGACCTTGCAATCGGGACAACGCAGAGCATTGCGCCAGCAAAAGCAAAAGGGACGGCGATGCAGAAACCGACAAAAGTATTTCCTTTCGCGCAGTCGAAGGACAGCGCAAGCGCGGAGGCTCCATACCAATATTACAGATTTGACAAGATAACCGAAACATGCACATTCTATCAGGCTGACTTTGAAACGGCAAAAGCATTGATCCGGGATAAGCGCGTCCGCATACAAACAGTGTACGAAGGATTCCCGCATTACCTTTACAGACAAATTGAGCGCGAGTGTACCGTTGTCGGTGTGTATCTTGACGCAAAGGGAAGAGAGCATAGTATCAGAGTCTCTTTTCGCAGGGGAAAGTTACTCTATACTGATTGCTCTGTGCCGAACTGTCCGGAGGGGCAGAGAAGATTTGCGCATTATAATATGAGTACCGGCGGCAGGGTATGCGCGCATTTGACGGCCTTGCTGCTCCTGGCACAAGACTATGTCATAAAAAAACGACTGGGTGACGCAACAGATTTAGAGGCACTCAGGTTGATCCGAGAATGCCGCGAGGACAACGCGATCAACCGTAAAATATATATGCCGGAACAAGCAGCGGCCAAGCCGATTCATCTGGAACCGCGGCTTGATGTCGAGGAAGACGGGCAATTAAATCTCACTTTCAAAGTGGGGGCTGACAAGCTGTATATCATAAAGGACTTATCCGAGTTCGTCAAGATTGTCGAGGCAAACGGCGAGATGCAGCTTGGCACGAAGAACCGGCTCTCGTTTGCGGCGGCGTCTTTTGACGCGGAATCGCTTGGCCTGTATCACTTCCTAAAAAACGAGGTGAAAGCGGCAGGGCTGCGCGGCATGGAGCTGTACAAAAAAATCGGGCAAGCTTACGAAGAAATCAAAAGCACGATCCCGCTGTACGGAAGAGCCTTGGATGAATTTTTTGTTTTGATGGAAGGCCGGCATTTTCCTTTTGTACAAAAAACCGGAAGAAGCAAGAGAACAGGTGAGGCTGGATGTGCCGACAAAAGTCCAAACATCGCGCTTCTGATTGAGAATATCCAAGATTCCGACGGGAATTTTGACGGCATCCGGCTGAGCGGTGAAATCCCGATACTCGTCGAGGGCGCGGAATATCAATATTTTTTTGAAGACACAAGCCTGAACCGCGTGGTTACCAAAGACGCGCGGATCCTGGAAGCGCTCATGAGAACCAATGATTACGGCAGTGTCAGCTTTAAGATCGGAAGGAGAAATCTGTCGGAATTCTATTACAAGGTATTGCCGGCCCTCGAGGAAATTGCAAAGGTGCAGATCCAGGACGCGCGGACTATAGAGCAATATCTGTATCCGGAACCGGAATTCAGCTTTTTTCTTGATGCGAACGAGAATGTTTTTACCTGTACTGTGAAGGTGCAGTATAAGGATCAGGTCTTTGAGCTGACAAAAGGGAAAATGACCGATGGCGCGCAAGCGAAAGACGAGGCACTTGCAGAGTATCGCGACCTTCGCGCGGAAAACGAGATGCTTGCACATGCGAGGGGGTTTTTCCCCTATCAAAATGATGAGGGCGCCCTTTGCTGTGACGAGGAAGAACAGCAGTACCGCGTGTTGGAAAGCGGCGTGGATTTTTTGCTTAAACTGGGAGAGGTGCACGCGACTGACAGATTTCAGCGTGTGACGATCCGAAGAAAGCCGCAGATTACGGTAGGCGTGCGGATGGAAAGCGACCTGCTGAAGCTGAAGCTTTCCTCAACGGATCTGACGGACGAAGAGCTGATCGACCTCCTAAACAGTTATCGAAGCGCCAAGCGTTATCATCGACTGAGAAACGGCGATTTTATTCAGATGGAAGCAGACACCATGGAGGAGCTCGCTTCCTTCATGAGCTTGTCTAAGGCGAAGCCAGGTGATTTTGTGAAAGGCGATATGAAAGTACCTGCCTATCGCGCACTGTATCTCGACAAGGTTTTAGAGAAAAATGAACTGTTTTACGCGAAACGGGATCACGCGTTCAAGCATTTGGTCAAAGAGTTTAAGACGGTATCGGACTCGGAGTATGAGGTCCCGGAGTCGCTGCAGCATGTCATGCGCGGCTATCAGGAATTCGGATATAAATGGCTCAGAACGGTGGAATCCTACCGGTTTGGCGGGATTCTGGCAGACGATATGGGTCTCGGCAAAACGCTTCAGGTGATTTCCGTATTGCTGGCAGCGAAGCAGGAAGGCAGGCTGGAAGAAGCACTGGTAGTAACCCCTGCGTCGCTGGTATACAACTGGAAGGAGGAATTCGCGAAATTCGCACCGGAGCTTTCAATTGCGTTGATCGCGGGAAACAAAGAGGAACGGGAGGAACAGATCAAAAATGCGGCAGGCGCGGATATCCTCATCACTTCTTACGACCTGCTGAAGAGAGACATTCTTTTCTATGCCGACAAGACTTTTTCGTATCAAATCATCGATGAGGCACAATATATCAAGACGCACACGACAGCCGCGGCGAAATCAGTCAAGGCGGTAAACAGTCGTGTTCGTTTCGCGTTGACCGGAACGCCAATCGAGAACCGCTTGAGCGAGCTTTGGAGTATCTTTGATTTTTTGATGCCGGGATTTCTGTACGGATATGAGAAATTTCGAAAGGAATTGGAGATGCCGATCGTCAGGCACAAGGATGAAGCTGCGATGAACAAATTGAAACGCCTCGTGGAGCCATTTATATTAAGACGATTAAAGCAGGAGGTTCTCAGTGACTTACCGGACAAGAATGAGGAGATCTGTTATGTCCATTTCGACAAGAAACAGCAGAACCTCTACGACGGACAGGTTCTACATATGAAACAAATGATCGAGAAGCAGAGTGACGAGATGTTCCAAAAGAACAAAATGGCTGTTTTGGCGGAGATTACAAAAATTCGCCAGATCTGCTGTGACCCTTCTCTCTGCTTCGAAAATTACGACGGTGAATCCGCAAAGCGGGAAACCTGCATGGAGCTTTTGAAGAGCGCGATGGACGGAGGTCACAAGATCCTTGTATTTTCGCAGTTCCGCTCTTTACTCGAACTTTTAGAAAAAGATTTACAAAACGAAGGGATCGCATATTTTAAAATTACCGGTGAGACCAAAAAAGAGGATAGGGTAGCATTTGTAAATCGCTTCAACCAGGATGAAACGCCAATCTTCCTGATTTCACTGAAAGCGGGCGGAACAGGGCTGAACCTGACGGGCGCGGATATTGTGATCCATTTTGACCCATGGTGGAATCTTGCCGCGCAGAATCAAGCAACAGATCGCGCGCACCGCATCGGTCAGACAAAGGCGGTCTCCGTATACAAGCTCATCGTGAAGGACACCATCGAGGAAAAAATTCTCAAAATGCAGGAAGAAAAAAGCGCGCTTGCAGATGAAATCCTCAGCGGACATGCCGGCGGCCTGATGCGTATGAGCAGGGCTGAGCTGCTTGAGCTGCTGTAATTGCGAGATGATAGTAACTTTCTCAAAAAAACTGAAATTTTCTCCAAAAACCTATTGACAAATGACAAAGTGGTGTGTATTATAATATGTGGTTAGCGAGAGCTAACTAAAATTTGACGTTATGGTTAGCTAATGCTAATCAAAAATGAGAATCGAGGGAACTACAATGATGCCGTTAAATCTTGCGGATGCAGGCAGTGAGAACATCATCAAAAAGATCGGTGGAAGTCCCGAAGTCAAGAAGCATCTTGAAAATCTGGGATTTGTGGTCGGTGGCACCGTAACAGTCATCGCGACGGTAGCCGGCAATTTGATCGTCAATGTCAAAGAGGCAAGGGTTGCCATTAATGAAGAGATGGCAAGGAAGATCATGATTTAATAATGACCGCAAGAAGCCATCCGGTACAAAAAGTAATTTCATACAAGGAGGAAATAGACAATGAAAACGCTCAGAGATGCGAAGATCGGTGAAACCGTCAAGGTTGTGAAGCTTCATGGTGAAGGCGC
>Ga0129311_1001366_pt1 | contig 17429 bp, 15 predicted proteins | sample Go1ome_FD_94435 | JGI IMG/M metagenome (GOLD analysis project Ga0129311, IMG submission 94435) | Western lowland gorrila individual fecal microbial communities from Wisconsin, USA - Go1022B metagenome | ecosystem: Host-associated > Mammals > Digestive system > Large intestine > Fecal | place... | reverse complement strand
GTTCAAGTCCCGCAGCCGGCACTGTAAACTGGAATTCATCTATGAATTCCAGTTTTATTTTTTATCATTGATCTTCATTGCAACTACCACAAATCTCCCATTTTCAGTATGTGATGCACACGTAGACAATGTGATAAGTTCATCTCCATATTTCGGTGTGATTCCTGTATCATACGCTGTATTCTCTTTTACAAATTTTATGTATGTATCAAAATCTTCCTCATCATTTGCATTCCAAAATTCGTAATAGTGATAGTGATCTACATCATCCTCCGGATATATCTGTGATCTGAAAGCTCCAACTACTTCATATTCAGCAATCTCGTATATTGTGTCAAACTCAATATTTTTATGTTCCTTATAAAAGTTCTCATCTTCATACTGAAGCAGCTCTCTGAACATTATTCCAGACTTCATATTATGGCCATATATAAGCACATTATCTGTTCTGTTTTCAAAAGGATCACAGTGGGTATCAATAAAAGGTGTCCCCGGATCACTCCAATTTCGCTCGAAATCAGCATGAAGATAATAATCACTGTCCTCAGGCGTATACATAACCGGATAATCTATATTTGTTCCGTTTATTGTAAGCCATCCAGCAAGGTCATTGTTTTTTTTATATAACTTTTCAAATTTCTTCAGAATAGTTTTTTCTTTGTTCTCATCCCCATCAGAAGATACCACATTTACCATCTCTGTAGAATCTTCCTTTTTATCCACCAGTGCCTTTAAATTCTGAAAATCATTCTGGGCAATTTTAGCTTTATAATAGTATAGGCCAAGGTATACTCCACATATGACTGCGGTCAATATACACACAACAAGAATAATATTTAATATTATATTTGTCTTTCTTCCCTTACTCATCTGACACTCCTTCTATGACACAAAAGGCTTCTGTATAATATATACAAAAGCCTTTGTGATCAATAATACTTCTTACTTCCCCACAGATTCTTCTTTTTCAGATCAACATATTCCGAATACGCCTGTTCCAGAATCTGTTTCTCATTTGGAAATTTTAGAAGGTGGTAGGCTTCATGGTATTTGTAATAACCAGAATCCATAAAATACTCTTCTCTTTGAGGTTTACTGTAGTAACTATCTGACATCATCAGGTACCAGTGAACATCTTTGTTTACCACATCAAAAGCAGTGTTAAACGTATAATTGCTCTTTCCCACATACTTGATAATAGATGCGCTTACTCCCGTCTCTTCTTTCACTTCTCTAAGGGCAGTCTCATCATGTTCTTCGCCTTTTTCGACTGTACCTTTAGGGAGAACCCATCCTTCGTATTTGTTCTTGTAATTTTTATACAACAACAATACCTTTCCTCTAAAAATTACCACACCTCCACAGCTTGTTGCTTCTATCACCGCAAAACCTCCTGTTTTTTCTGGTGTGTAACTCAGATTCACTGCAGCATACAGTTTCTCTGTTTACTATGGCATAAAATTTAAACACAGTATATCATACATAATCACATTTTTAAAGTAATATAAACACACCTGCTATCAGATCATATATTTAATTGTTTACATAATTATAATATGCGTCAAATAATTGTCTGGCTATATATTTCGCTGATGTTCCGGTTGAACTTGCATTTTCAACAATAACACATACAACTATATCCGGATCATCCACATTGGAAAAACCTACAAACCATGAGTGCGAGTCCATATTGTCATTGAACTCTGCTGTTCCTGTTTTTCCGGCAACAGTATATGATACATCAGCAAAAGCATCTGATGCCGTTCCATATGAAGTAACTCCCATCATCATATTCTTCAAAAGATTAGAATCTGACGCTGATATGATCTTACCATAAGTACTTGGAGAAAATCTCTTCACCAAATCGCCATCACACGTCTCTATATGGTCTATCAGATACGGAGTCATCATTACACCGCCATTTGCTATAGTACTCATGATAAGCGCACTGTGCAGCGGAGTAATAAGTGTATCTCCCTGTCCAATCGCAGTCTGTGGTATCTCGGAATCATCAGATGTTGCATTAAGCTTGAACTGTGATTTTCTGTAATATCCGTCATACGGCAGATCTTTGTTAAACAGAAATTTCTCACACAGCTCCCTGTAAGACTGCTTATTTAGCTTCATTCCTATATTTGCAAATGAAGTATTGCATGACTTTGCAAGCGAATCGCTGAGATCCACATCACCATGGACAGCATAATCTGAACAATGGATCTGAACGCCATCAAATATATCTTCACCCTGACATTCATAAGAATATTTCTGATAGTTGCTGTTCTCATGTATATATTCCAGTGCTGTAAGCACCTTAAACGTTGAACCAGGAGGATACAATCCCTGAGTTGCCCTGTTCAACAGGCAGGAGCTGTCCGTGTTCTGAGTTTCTTCTATTACATTATCTATGTCATTAGGATCAAAATCTGGTTTTGATACCATTGTAAGTATCTTACCTGTATCTGGTTCCATTATAACAACCGCACCATCATTATATCCAAGAGCATCATACGCAGCACTTTGAAGGGTTGAATTGAGAGTGCTGACAACATTATTACCTATACTCTTTTCATCCTTGAGTTTATTATATGTCTGAGTAACTATATTCTGGTTGGACGCAAGCAGATAATAAGCAGAACTCATCTCCAGCCCTGCCTGTCCGTTGCTGTCATATCCAACAACGTGAGCAAATACGTTGGAATAAGGATAATATCTGTATTCATTTCCTGAATCATCCGTAACAGTCTCAGCCAGCACATTTCCATCACTCGAAATAATACTTCCCTTTTTTATCTTCTCAGCATACAGTGACTGTCTTTCATTATAAGAATTGGCTATAAATGTTTTAGAATCTCTTACCATAAATACAATAATATATGCAAACATACATATAAATATCAGAACGACAAAATATGTTATGATAAGAACCGGTATATTCTTCTTATCATTTGTTTTCTTATCCAGGGCTCCATCATTCACCCCAGAATTCATCTTCATCGCACTGTACTGTATTGCGCTGTCTTTTGACGGACATTTTCTTTGATTTTGTGATTTTTTCACTGCCTGTGACTGCGGCTTTCCTGTTGACCGGCTCTTCGTCCGGCTGCCGTTCTGTCCGGCTGCTAACCTTCTGTCTGACATTCTTATCAACTCCACTATTCTCTAATACACATATTCCCTGAATTATTCCAAATATTATAAGTGTACTCACAACAGAACTCACTCCATAACTTACAAGTGGAAGCGTAACTCCTGTTGATGGGATAAACTTCACAACACCACCTACATTGAGGAATATCTGGAATATGAAACAGATTGTAAATCCAAAAGTAACATTCTTATAAAATGTATCCCGAACCTTCATTGCGATATTTATAAAATATATAAAACAGCTCAGATACATGAGCAGCAGACAAAGCCCAAATATAACTCCAAGCTCTTCACATATTGCAGCATATATAAAATCACTTGAAACAACAGGAATTGATGTCGGAAGTCCCTGACAAAGACCTGATCCCTCAAATCCTCCTGAGCCGATGGCAAACAGACTCTGCGCCACCTGATATCCACTGTCGTCAATATATTTTATCGGATTTAGCCATGCATCTATTCTCATTGTTACATGACTGAAATGATCCTTCAAAAGAAGATAGCCAACAACCGCAACGACAGAACCACCAAGTCCTCCACCTATGAGTATCCAGTGATTACCAGTGGCCAGATAAAGCATCATTACAAATACCATAAAGAAAATAACAGCACCACCCAGGTCTTTTTCTGCAACGAGAACAAGCATAAACAAACCGGCAATACATATCGTTTTCATCATGTCTCTGAAGTTTTTTGCCTTCATAAATGAACTGGCAAGAAAGAAAACAAATACTATCTTCACTATCTCCATAGGCTGCATAGATATTCCACCTATACTTATCCAGTTACTTGATCCATATTTATTAACTCCAACATGGGGAACAAATACTGTACACAAAAAAACAATACCAAATATCGCATAAAATATATTCCAGTTTTTGATCTGTGGCACTTTTACCACAAACTTTGGAATAAATGCAGTAACAATAAGCATTATTGTTGCAAACGCAAACTGTTTCTTTGCAAGATCAAAATCAAGCCTTGTAAGCATTACATATCCTATGAGCAACAGGAATGACATGTTGTTGGTTATAAGTCTTGACGACTCCTTATATATTGCATGATACGATACCATGTACGTTATGGATACCACCATCTGCAGGGCATAAAATATAAGAATACTCTTCTTCTGATAGTGCAGATACAAAGTCATATAACACAGAAAATGTATCATAAATACATAAAAGATCTGCACATTAAGTGCCCTTTTCTTTTTCTCTGAAGGTACCGGTTTCAATACAGTAAAACACTTTACTGTATATAAAACCATAAAAAATATAATTAAATATTTTGATATCTCCGTTAATATTGTTACCATGTTTTCACCTTTTTAAATCTCTCAGTCTATACCTTTGTAGTAATGGCCCCTTGTATACGCCGGCAAGACATTTCTCATAATGCTGTTTCCACCATTTTCAATATATCCAAGTATATTCTCTACTGTAATATTATCTTCAATGGTAAAATCAATATAACAGTTTTGAAATTTTATATCCTGCATATTATATTTATCCATAATACTTGTTGGCACACCATTGTATATTATATTACAGCATTCTTCACAGCTGTTTCTGACATGAAAAACATTGCCCATATCATCTGTAATCACGCATAATCTTTCTTTTTTGTTTCCACAATTATGCATATAATTACCTGCAATACAATTAGCGGTGACCATAACCTTCTGATACCCATATATCTTCATAACAACTTCTGCATCAAGTCCTCCTATCTCATCGAGCGTCAACTCGGAGGCAGATATCAGACACAGTTTTTTTGTATTATCACTATAGAAATATACAGCTTCATCATTGTATGCATACAGACTGGCATCAGCAACCACAAGTCCATTATAATTGAGACTGCGAACAAGACCCAGTTCGTCAAAATTTCGTATCAGAATTCCATCATAATCCTTTTCTGAACTGACAATACTGTCTCTCACATCATCCATTCTGTTTTGTCTAAGTATCTCCGGAAGAGCCATCACAGTCGTAAAGCCACAATTTTTCAGTTCTCTTCCATATTTTCTGACATTATAATCCAAAATCACATTATCAATACATTTATATTTCTTAATAATGTTTACCTGATCCTCTGTGAGTACACCAACAGTTATCCCTCTAAGGTAATTCTCACATCTTTTGCTGTCTCTTTTAACATACATATCAGATTGTAGGATTCTTCTGTATTTACATGCCAGTCGATCATTCATATCATCCAAAGCCTGTCTTCTCATATTATTTAAAGCACTCATCTGTATGAAAATATCATCTTCTATATCACCGGTTATTTCAGATATCGTGTAATCCGTGCCACCGGTTCGTGCAATCTTATCTGCCATCTGATCAAGTGTTACCGGCCTTTGTGATGCTTCCATACATACTGGCCCTGTGACGGACACTCTTTCATCACCTGTTTCAGTACTGAGTGTCAGAACAATCTCATGATCTTTATGAGCCGTTATACAGGCATTAAGATTTATCTTTCTGTCAGTCTCTATAATATTCTGTCTTATATCTGTCAGAAGGCTGTTGTTTCGTGTTCTGTAAACACAATTTCCCTTTGCAATATTTTTAAAAGATTTTGCTTTTATTCTTATATTATTGCCGAAATGAGCTTCTACATTATTTGTAAGTTCTATGTTTTCTCTTCTGCCCCGTATCTCCAATACGTCTCCTGATGACACATTTTCACAAAGTTTTATATTTACATAAGGCTTTTCAACACTGATAACCTCCCCCACCTTAATACCAGTATGATTAGGTCTGGTATCCGCAAGCATGTCATGACCATTCTTTTGGAAATAATAACCTTGGCAGAATCCTCCCCTGTTATATACGTCCAGAAGTATTTTTTCCTGCTGTTCAGCTACTTTACCAATGTCTACACCCGAATAATACGCATCTCTTACTTCCCTATAGGCATGCACAGTCGCCGCTACATATTCTGGTTTTTTCATTCTTCCTTCAATCTTAAATGAATCTATTCCCGCATCGATCAGCATATCAAGTTTTTTCAAAAGGCACATATCCTTAAGACTCAGTGCATATTTTTCATCATTGGATACAGAATATTTTTTTCTGCATGGCTGTGCGCATCTTCCACGGTTACCGCTTCTTCCCCCTGCATAACTGCTCATAAGACATCTACCGGAATAACAATAACACATTGCTCCATGAACAAATGTCTCTATCTCCATATCAATATTCTCTTTAATAAATTTGATTTCAGATAGCGAAAGCTCCCTCGATGGAACAAAACGGGTCATGCCCATTTCTTTCAGAAATGCTGCTCCCTGCAAACTTGACACACTGAGCTGTGTACTTCCATGCAGCATAAGATCAGGGAAATTGCGTGACAGGACTGATACCACACCCATGTCCTGCACTATTATTCCGTCAACGCCCTCCCTGTAATATGGCTCCACGTATTCCGGAAGCCTGTTGATCTCATCATTCTTTAGTAATGTATTGATCGCCATATATACTTTGGTATCATATCTATGGCAGTAATCAATGGTTTTCAGTAATTCATTTTCATCAAAATTGCCGGCAAATGCCCGTGCACTGAACAAACTTCCGCCCAGATACACAGCGTCAGCATATGCATTCACCGCAGCCTTTACAGAGTCAAAGCTGCCCGCCGGCGCCAAAATTTCAGTCTTTTTATTTAACATTTTTCTCCGCTTCAAGTTTGATAATCTGTCTCTGAAGTTCGCTTATCTTGTCTTTATATTCCTCAATCATCTTCTGCGCAGACTCATACTTTATCTGAACCTCTATAACTTCATGCCTCAGATCATATATCTGCTTATCCTTGTCATCATCCTCTGTGAGCATCTGATTAACCTGATCCTTAGCCTTAAAATAATCATCAGCTATATTGAGTGCCAGAAGGACGTTCTGGTACTCTGCATTAAATCTTCTGTATGCCTCTGAAGACTGACACTCAGCTATCTTGCCATTAATATAAGTGGCAACATTCTGTAAATAATCTTCGCTCTCCTGACCGCTTAAAGTGTATACCTTGTTGTTTATTACTACCTTGATATCATTCTTTTGTGCCATACCAATTCTCCTTCTATTTATTTATAAATGCATCCAATCCAAAATGTCTGTAACAAAGATCTGTCACCACTCTTCCTCTTGGTGTTCTGTTTATAAAACCATTCATTATAAAATATGGTTCATACACATCCTCTATTGTACCTGGATCTTCTCCCACCGCAGCAGCCAGTGTGTCAAGCCCCACTGGACCACCTCCAAATTTCTCTATTATGGTCATAAGAATATTTCTGTCATTTATATCAAGTCCCATAGAGTCTACCTGAAACTTATCAAGTGCATCCCTGGCTATCTTTTGATCAATATATCCATCATGACACACCTCGGCATAATCCCTGCAGCGCCTAAGAAGTCTGTTTGCCAGTCTTGGTGTTCCTCTTGATCTCCTGGCAATCTCAAGTGCTCCATCATCGTCAATATCCACTCCGAGCACTCCCGCCGATCTCAACACTATCTCTTTCAGATCATCATAGGTATAAAACTCAAGTTTATCAACCATGCCAAATCGATCTCTGAGTGGTGCAGACAGCATCCCTACTCTTGTCGTTGCCCCTATCAGGGTAAAATGAGGAAGATCCAGTCGTATTGACCTTGCTCCGGCACCCTTTCCTATAACTACATCAATGGCAAAGTCTTCCATGGCGGGATACAGTACTTCCTCAACCTGAGTGCTCAGACGATGTATCTCATCTATAAACAATATATCATTGTCAGCCAGATTGTTGAGTATTGCTGCCAGCTCACCAGGCTTTTCTATAGCGGGTCCCGATGTTATCTTTATATTTACCCCCATCTCATTAGCCACTATCGTAGATAAAGTTGTCTTTCCAAGACCAGGAGGTCCATACAGCAACAAATGATCCAGAGGCTCATTTCTCTTCTTTGCAGCCTCGATGAATATATGCAGATTGTCCTTTACCTTTTTCTGTCCAATATATTCATTCAGATACTGTGGTCTCAAATTATATTCGCTTTTTTGTTCCTCAAGATCCAACGCTTCTGTTGAAATTATTCTGCTCATTTCTTTCTACCTAACTTTATGTCAAATAAAGGATCACATCATTGTGTATAGTAACTTCAACGCCTCTTTCAATAATGTCTCTTCGTCCATGTCTGAAGCATTCTTAACCTTATTCACAGCTTTTGCTGCTTCCATACCGGTATAACCAAGTGCAGTAAGTGCAGTGATCACATCATTCCTTATATCCATGGTAACTGAACCTGCCGTAGATACATTCTCCTCATATGCTGCATCCAGCATATCCTCCATCTTAAGCTTATCTTTCAGCTCCAATATAATTCTTGAAGCCCCCTTTGCGCCTATTCCGTTAGCCTTTGAAATAGACTTCACATCATCTGATATCACCGCCAGCCTCAGTTCATTTACCGTGAGCGCAGAAAGAAGAGATAAAGCCACCTTAGGACCAACGCCGCTTACTCCAAGCAGGATCTTGAATACCTCCATCTCTTCCGTGCTATAAAAGCCAAAAAGGCTTATATCATCCTCACGGACAGCCATGTACGTGTAAACCTTTATGTCTGAATGAATACCAGGAAGTTTCTCCAAAAACTTGCCGGATATCATCATTCTGTATCCAATTCCACCACATTCAACAACGATAAATCCATCACCTATAATTTCCAGTGAACCCTTTATATACGAAATCATAATTTTTCCTATAAAAATCTCTCTAAATATGAATAGCATTTTCAACTGAAAATGCCACTGATCATTTACAATTATAGCCTATATGCGCCTCAGCGCGTTTCATATTATAACACATATTTTTTCACTTGTGAATATATGTTTGCTTTTTTGAGTCTTCACGGCTAGTATATATATGTAAATTTGTTCGCAAAGGAGAAGCCATGAAAATATATAAATATACTGAAACCCTTAACGCATACAACCGTTCTATAAGCGATGATCCAGACGATGTTTTATTTTTCGATATCGAGACTACAGGACTAAGTCCTATGCGTTCTGATCTGTATATTATTGGTTATGGATATATTAAGGACAATTTGTACCATATAAACCTCTTATTTAATGACGACGGAATATCCGAACCAGACATGCTGTCAGAATTTTCAGCCCTGATAAAGAAATACAAATATCTGGTTTCATATAACGGGGACACATTCGACATTCCATATATCCGAACCAAATTCAAACAATTTGATATAGCAGATACATTAGACACTATAACAAGCATTGATGTATATAAGACTACCAGAAAGTACAAAAAAATATTTCAACTATCATCAGTAAAACAGATTGATATTGAAGACATGGTTGGTTTCAAACGTCAGTGCTATATATCAGGAGGAGACCTTATAGCTGCATACAAAAATTATCTGCACAACAATTCCCAGGAATTATTACAATCTATGCTCACCCACAATCTGGATGATATACGGGGATTGATCTCAATATCTGATTGCGTGAATCTGTCTCACTTGCATGAATGCCATGTCGAGGCAATTGAAAACACGAATTCTGCCATCACATACACATGCAGTATACCGTATATACCGTGCAGACTGACATATGCTGATTCGCACTTCATGTTAAATGCATATCACCATACCATGCATGTATCCGTGTTTGTAGTCCACGCTTCAATGAAATACTTCTTCAAAGACTACAAAAATTACTATTATCTCCCAATGGAAGGTATCGCCATACACAAATCAATGGCCGCATATGTGGATTCCTCTCACAAAGAAAAAGCTACTAAAAACACAGCTTTCACTATTAAAGAATCGAATTTTGTATACTCACCTGGTAAGAAAAATAAAGAAGTATTCTACAACACAGACAACAGAGATACAGGCTACATAGAAGTATCATCACATATCCTTGCCCCCTGTAACGATGCCGACTGTTATGTCAGTCAGATCATAACATCCGCACTTCCACACTGCTAGATACAATACTCATTATACTAAACATACAAAAAAGACCATGGATAATATTATCCATGGTCTTCTTGTATATAATTCAGAAATTACTCCTCTGTGTAATCAGCATCATCTGTATCCTCTGGTACAGGAAGTAATGCCTTAACACTGAGACTGATCTTCTTATCAGCAGCGTTACACTCAACAACAGCAGCCTCAACTGTATCTCCAACCTTGTATACATCCTCTGGCTTGTTCACATGCTCGTATGAAATCTGTGAAACATGAAGAAGTGCATCAACACCTGGCTCAAGCTCAATGAATGCACCAAAATCTGCCATTCTTGCAACTTTACCAGTTACAACTGTTCCAGGAGCGTACTTCTCTTCAGCGTTAAGCCATGGGTTTGTATCCTCAAACTTAAGGCTGAGTGCGATCTTCTCACCATCAATATTCTTGATAAATGCCTTTACAGTATCTCCAACCTTGAGAACTGACTTAGGATCATCAACTCTGCCCCATGACATCTCTGAAATGTGAAGGAGTCCATCAGCACCGCCAAGATCTATGAACGCACCAAAGCTTGTCACATTCTTAACAACACCCTCTACTGTCATTCCAACTTCTATTCTATCGAATAATTCCTTAGCAGCCTCTGCCTTTCTTGCAGCTACAATCTGCTTTCTGTTACCAATTATTCTTCTCTTCTTTGGCTGATACTCTGTAAGAACAAACTCAATATCCTGATCAAGATACTTATCGAGATTCTTCTCATATGTATCTGAAACAAGACTAGCAGGGATAAATACTCTTGTCTCATCATACATTACATTAAGGCCACCGCTTACAACCTGTACAACCTTTCCTGTAAGGATCTCTCCTGACTCAAGAGCAGCCTCAAGCTTCTCATTTGCCTTCTCTGCAGCAACTCTCTTATATGAAAGAAGCACTGATCCCTCACCATCATTGGTCTTTACAACCTTTGCTGTGATCATATCATCAACATGTACAAGCTCTGTAAGATCGGCATTTGGTGTGTTGGTATACTCATTTCTTGGAATAACACCATCTGACTTGTAGCTGATATCAACCAGGATCTCATCTGGCTTGACATCGATTACTCTGCCCTCTACTATCTCTCCTGCTTTGATTGAGACTCTGCTCTCATCATTCTCTAATAATTCTGCAAAATTCATCTCGTCCATCCTACCATGAACCTCCTTAATAATATTGTTTGGGGTAGATGCCCCAGCTGTAATACCTACCCTACCAACGGATTCAAAAGTAGTCAAATCCAAATCAACGAGTGTCTGTATATAGTAAGTATTCTCACATTCTTTTTTACTAATCTCATATAATTTCTGAGTATTAGAACTGTTACGACCACCTATAACAATCATGGCATCTACCTTCGATGCAATCTCCTGCGCCTCCCTTTGACGCACAGACGTAGCATTACAGATAGTCTTATAAGCAGTAACATTATACAATTTATTTCGAATAATATCAACAATATAATTAAATTTTCTATAATTAAAAGTTGTCTGGCTTACAATAGATATATTTTCTTCTATATCATATTCTCCATTTGCGCATGCCTCTGTAAAACTCAGGGCTTCTTCTTCAGATCCTATAACTATGGGAGTACCATTCACACACCAACCAACAATTCCCTTAACCTCAGGATGTTTTCTGTCACCTATTATAACTACGGTATTCCCTTTGCTGCTTTCATCCATAACTATATTATGTATTTTTTTTACAAACGGACATGTCGCATCTATAACCTCATTGCCATTCTTCTGCAAAATATCATATACTTTTTTTTCAGCGCCATGGGAACGTATGATAACCCGGCTATTCCTTATGTTATCCAGCTCGTCATCATTCTCTATTACATTTACACCATGTCTTTCCAGATCGCTCACAACTTCCTCATTGTGTATGATCTGCCCATATGTATATACATTTTTCTCATCAGCATGCTTATACGCAGTATCAACTGCCCTCTGCACTCCGAAACAGAATCCGGCTGATTTTGCTAATAAAATTTCCATATTGAAACCATCCGTATATATTATAGTCTGTCTTTGGCAAGCTTTATAATAGTATCTGTAACCTGAGCGATCGTCATATCTGAGCTGTCAACCAGAATTGCATCTTCTGCCTGTCTGAGTGGTGCGATCTCTCTCTCCATATCCTGTCTGTCTCTAAGTTCTATGTCTCTTTCAATCTTTGAGAGATCCACGTCACTTTCACCTTTATCAATAAGCTCAGCATATCTTCTTCTCGCTCTCACATCAGTTGAAGCGGTAAGATATATCTTAAGCTCAGCATCAGGAAGTATATTTGTCCCTATATCCCTTCCATCCATCACTACATCGTATTCTTTTGCCAGATTTCTCTGCAATGACAAAAGCTTTGCCCTGACGCATGGAAGTGCAGATGATTTTGATGCCATATTTCCCACAGCTTCTGTCCTCAATGAACCTGTAACATTTTTTTCATTCAGATAAACCTGCTGTGCACCATCCTCGTATTTTATGACTATCGATATATCCTCTATGCTCTTTTCAACAGCATCTTCATCAGCAGGCGAAATATTATTGTCAATCAGATACACTGCTATTGCCCTGTACATCGCACCGGTATCAACGTATATAAAACCAAGTTCCCGTGCAGTCTTTTTTGCTATTGTACTTTTTCCCGCTCCAGCAGGTCCGTCTATTGCAATATTCATATCTTTAATCTCCCTCTGTTTTATCATGTCTTAAATCATTCTATACTTTCTGAGGCAGAAAGTCCAGCCAGATATCCGGTTGACCAGGCTATCTGAAGATTAAATCCTCCCGTCAGGGCATCCAGATCCATCATTTCTCCTGCAAAATACAGATTTTTTATAATTTTTGACTCCATCGTGGAGGGGTTGATTTCCTTAACATTTACGCCTCCCCTTGTGATTATAGCCTCTTCATATCCCCTGAGGCCTGCAAATGTGAGTTTGAAATTTTTTATCTGATCAACAAGATACTGCCGCTCCTCCCTGGTAATCGAATTGACCTTCTTATATGGATCAATTCCTGTTCTCTGTATAACAACATCTATCATTCTAAGTGGAAGCAGATCCCCCAGAGAATTTCTGAAATCTTTATTTGCATATTTCTTAAAATCTTTGAGAATCCTTGCGTCAAGCATATCCCTGTCCATAGCAGGCTTCAGATCTATATACATATCAATATCTTTATCAAGATATCTATGTATGTATGCAGAAGCCTTTATAACAAGTGGGCCACTTATTCCAAAATGTGTAAAGAGCATTTCGCCTTGTTCCTGAAAAATATTCTTTTTCCCACAGTTCACATGCAGGCACACATTTTTTAGTGATAATCCCATCATATCACTGCAAAATTCTTCTTTTATATTAAACGGAACCAATGATGGGCTTAATGGTTTAATGGTGTGCCCCATCTCTCTGGCAAATCTGTATCCGTCTCCTGTTGAACCTGTGAGCGGATATGAAAGACCTCCTGTACACAGGATGACAGCATCGCACTTTTCCGTGTACTTCTTCTCGCCTTCAAGTTCTACTCCCGTTATTTTTCCATCAGCCACTTCGATTCCCGAAACTTTCGTATTGAGTAACAATTTTATATTCTTATTTCTGTTTATGAGTGTTTTAAATGCACCTATAACATCTGATGAATGATCACTTTGAGGAAACACTCTGCCTCCTCTTTCGATTTTCAAATGACAGGATGCTTTTTCCAGATAATCCATGACCATATTATTATCAAATGAGTAAAAAGAACTGTACATAAATTTGCTGTTTGAGATCACTGACCTAAAGAACATCTCTGGCTCACATGCATTTGTCACATTACATCGTCCTTTACCTGTTATAAATAATTTTTTTCCTATCCTGTCATTCTTCTCTACAAGTATTACCTCATTATTTTCTCCAGCCGTCAAAGCTGCCATAATACCAGCAGCACCCGCTCCTACCACTATAATTTTCCTTGACATATTTTCTCCTATCAGTACTTCGAAAACACATTTTGGGGTTCTGTCCCCCTCATAAAACAAAAGGAACAGAGACTCCGCTCGCGGAGCTCCGTCCCTTATAAATACTAGCAATATAAATCAATATTATACTGGATAAGATGTGCTCTCTTTATCTACAAGAGTTACATCAACCTTCTTATCCTGAGCCTCTCTGTACTTGAAGAAGTCAGTAGCAACCTGTGGGAACAGTGCATATGTGAGTACATCCTCATCCTGCTTCTTGTACTGGATCATCTCCTTCTCGATCTTATCGAGCTCGTTCTCAAGAAGATCTGCTGGACGGCATGTGATCTGCTCCTCATCGCCGATAACCTTCTTCTTAACCTCTGGATCAACAGGCTTTACTGACTGACCATATTCGCCACGTACAAGCGCCTTTGACTCCTTTGTACACATCTTGTATCTCTCGCCTGTTACAACATTGAGAACTGCCTGTGTACCAACGATCTGGCTTGAAGGTGTAACAAGTGGTGGCTCACCGTAGTCCTTACGAACTCTTGGAACCTCCTCAAGAACTGCCTCAAACTTATCCTCTGCACCCATCTCCTTGAGCTGTGATACAAGATTTGAAAGCATTCCACCAGGTACCTGGTAAAGAAGTGTCTTAACATTAACTCCAAGAACCTTTGGATTCAAGAGACCACTTGCGATCCACTCTTCTCTAAGTGGTCTGAAGTAGTCTGCGATCTCAGCGAGAAGCTTCTGATCAAGTCCTGGATCAAACTCTGTTCCCTCAAATGTCTTGGCCATAACCTCTGTTGCAGGCTGTGAAGTACCAAGTGCAAGAGGTGAGATTGCTGTATCGATGACATCACATCCAGCCTCTACGGCCTTGAGGTATGTCATTGAAGCTACACCTGATGTATAGTGTGTATGAAGCTGAATTGGAAGGCTTGAACCATCCTTGAGTGCCTGTACAAGCTCTGTTGCCTTGTTTGGAACAAGAAGTCCGGCCATATCCTTGATACAGATTGAATCTGCTCCCATATCCTCGATCCTCTTTGCCATATCCTTCCAGTAATCCAGAGTATATGCATCACCAAGTGTGTATGAAAGAGCTACCTGAGCATGTCCGCCCTCTTTGTTACAAGCCTTAACTGATGTCTGAAGGTTTCTAAGATCGTTCAGACAGTCAAATATTCTGATGATATCAATACCATTTGCAATTGACTTCTGTACGAAATACTCTACAACATCATCTGCATAATGACGGTATCCAAGGATATTCTGTCCTCTGAAAAGCATCTGCAGCTTTGTATTCTTGAATCCATCTCTGAGCTTTCTGAGTCTCTCCCATGGATCCTCCTTAAGGAATCTGAGTGATGCATCGAATGTTGCACCGCCCCAGCACTCTACTGAATGATAGCCAACCTTATCCATCTTGTCGATGATAGGAAGCATCTGCTCGGTTGTCATACGAGTAGCTATAAGTGACTGATGTGCATCACGCAGTACAGTTTCCGTAATCTTTATCGGTTTCTTATCTGCCATTTTATCGTCCTCCTATAATTATATTCTATGACATCTTCAATAATTATGATCATAGATTCTGAATTCTTCATTTAAATTCCTAATTAATTCCAAATATCGCAAGGAATGTACCTGCAGCAACTGCAGTACCGATAACACCTGCAACGTTTGGTCCCATAGCATTCATCAGAAGGAAGTTTGTAGGATCATACTGTGCTCCAACCTTCTGTGATACTCTGGCTGCCATTGGAACGGCTGAGACACCAGCAGAACCGATAAGCGGATTAACCTTGCCCTTTGTAGCCCAACACATAAGCTTACCGAATAGAACTCCGGCTGCTGTACCAACTGCGAATGCTACAAGACCAAGGAATACTATCTTAAGTGTACTCATCTTGAGGAATGCCTCTGCACTTGTAGAAGCACCTACTGAAGTACCAAGCAAGATAACTACGATATACATAAGAGCGTTTGAAGCCGTCTCTGTGAGCTGCTTAACAACGCCGCACTCTCTGAAGAGGTTACCAAGCATCAGCATACCTACAAGTGGTGCTGTTGTTGGAAGTATAAGAACTACCACAAGTGTAACGATGATAGGGAAGAGGATCTTCTCGATCTTGGTTACAGGTCTGAGCTGTGGCATTCTAACAAGTCTCTCCTTCTTTGTTGTGAGAGCCTTCATGATAGGTGGCTGTATAACAGGTACAAGTGACATATATGAATATGCCGCAACTGCTATAGGTCCGAGAAGTGTTCCACCCATGCCGAGCTTACCGGCAAGGTAGATAGATGTAGGGCCATCTGCACCACCGATGATCGATATAGCCGCAGCCTCTTTGCCGTTGAATCCCATAAGGAATGCAAGGAAGTAAGCTGTATAGATACCGAACTGAGCTGCAGCGCCGAGCAGGAAACTCTTCGGGTTCGCGATAAGCGGACCAAAGTCTGTCATAGCACCTACGCCCATGAATATAAGTGAAGGTAAGATACTCCACTCATCAAGCAGGTAAAAATAATGTAACAAGCCGCCCTCTGCCATAATATCTGGGAACATGTTTACAAGAAACATACCAAATGAGATAGGGACAAGAAGAAGTGGCTCAAAACCCTTTCCGATCGCAAGATACATGAAAGCAAACGCTATAAGGATCATAACGTAATTCTTCCAGTCAAGACTTGCAAAACCGGTCTGATTAGCTAAATTTGTCAAAACGTCAACTATTGTGCTGCCCATTTAGTTGTTTCCTCCTATAAGATTTATTCGGATCTGAAACGCAGATCCCGTGTACATTTTGTAACTAAATATACTAGTTAAGAGTTGCAAGTGTATCGCCTGACTCAACACTGGCACCAACTGTAACATCGATACTTGCGATTGTACCATCTTCTGGAGCAACAACTTCGTTTTCCATCTTCATAGCCTCAAGGATAAGGATAACCTGACCCTTCTTTACTGAGTCTCCTACATTTGCCTTAACTGCAAGGATCTTTCCTGGCATAGGTGATGAAACCTTGATGCTTCCTGCTCCACCGGCTGCTGGTGCTGGAGCTGCTGCTGGTGCTGGTGCTGCAACTGGTGCCGGAGCTGCTACAGGTGCTGATGCTACTGCGCCACCTGATAATTCTTCAACTGCTACATCATATGATGTTCCGTTAACTGTAATTCTATAATTCTTCATAACAATTATCCTCCTATAATTATCTCTTATTTTTTCTTCTTGGTCTTACAACCAGCTTATCATTGCTTGGATAGTTTACACGAACTCTTGTCTTGCCACC
>Ga0129311_1001365_pt1 | contig 17436 bp, 15 predicted proteins | sample Go1ome_FD_94435 | JGI IMG/M metagenome (GOLD analysis project Ga0129311, IMG submission 94435) | Western lowland gorrila individual fecal microbial communities from Wisconsin, USA - Go1022B metagenome | ecosystem: Host-associated > Mammals > Digestive system > Large intestine > Fecal | place... | reverse complement strand
TATGAGAAACTGGTGGACTATGCGATCTCGCTTGGTGTGATGCAGGCGTTTATACAGGAAGGGGATACGGCAAAGGAGAGCTTTATTCCACCATTTACACTGGAAGGAGTATAGGAAAGGAGATTGATATGAAAAGACAGGTGACTATGGAAGAGATTTCAGATGGAAAATTATATACCAGCAATGATCTGGTAAAAGCGGACTGTGGAGATTGTGAGGGATGCCACGCCTGTTGTACGGGGATGGGAAGCTCGATCGTGTTGGATCCGCTGGATATTGTCCGGATCTGCAGGGGAACAGGAGCGACGTTTGAGGCTTTGCTTGCGGGAAAGATTGAACTGAATGTGGTGGACGGAATCATCCTGCCGAATCTGAAGATGGCAGGAGAAGAAGAAGGGTGCGGCTTTCTGACCGGAGAAGGAAGATGCAGTATTCATCCGTTTCGTCCGGGCATCTGCCGTCTGTTTCCACTGGGGAGATATTATGAAGAAAATAGTTTTCGCTATTTCCTTCAGATACATGAATGTCAGAAAGAGAACCGGACAAAGGTTAAGGTCAAAAAGTGGCTGGATACGCCGAACCTGAAAAATTACGAAGCATATATCGCCGGATGGCATGGATTCCTGATTCAGTTGCAGGAATTCATTGCAGCACACCCGGAGAGCGCAAAAGCGGTCAGCATGGATGTACTGCAAAGATTTTACCTTACCCCGTATCAGACGGAAGAATTTTACAGCGAGTTTTTCCGGAGAATGGACGAGGCAAAAAAAGTATATTGTTAAACGGATTTGAAATAACCGGCAGCCAGGGAGATGAACTCTTTGGCTGCTTTTGTTATGTAAGCATCTTTCCGGCAGGCGGCGGTGATATTCCAGAACGGATGGGAAGGGAGACGGTAATAGGTCACTTCCCGAAGGGAAAGATCCACATAGTAAGCCGGAAGGATTCCGCAGCAGATTTCCGAACGGATCATGGAGAGAATGGTCTGGTTGCTTGCCGTCTCGAACAGGATCTGTGGGGCAAATCCTGCTGTTTGAAAGAGAGAATCGATCAGATCGCGGGCAGTTGATTTTTTATGGATCAGGACGAAAGGTTCTTCTTTTAAAATGGCCAGATTGCAGACTGGAAGGCTGTCAGAAGAAAAATCCGGAAGCGACAGAATGTTTGCAAGGCGGGAAGGGATGGCAAGAAGCAGTTCTTCTTCGGCAATGGACTGGTAAGATAGTCCAGGACGTTCCTGCTCTGGCATGAGTGTCATAAAGCCAAGATCCAGATCACCGGACAGAAGGAGATCCTGCTGCTCGCGGACGCTGAGCTCGTTCGGCTCAATCCGTGTCTGTGGAAAGCGCTCATGAAAATGCGGATAAACCTGGGAAAACATATCGATTCCGCGTCCGGGTGTAAAGCCGATGCGGATGGTATTCTTCTGATATTCTGTCAGATCATGGATCTGGTTGTAGGCTTCTTTTTTCAACATCAGGATCTGCCTTGCCGTCTCAAGATAGATTTCACCGGCAGGTGTCGGCCGCCAGTCAGTCCGTGACCGATAAAAAAGGGGACAGCCCAGTTCTTTTTCCAACTTGAGAAGCTGCTGGTTGAGGGCAGACTGGGTGATGAAAAGCTTTTCGGCGGCGTGAGTGATATTTTTTTCTTCTGCGATTTTGAGGATGTATTCAATTTGTTTCAGGTCCATGAGAGCTCCTTCTTTCGTGAATGTAATATATTTTTATTATATCGTATCAATTTTACAGATACAATACAACAATAAGAAAAATTAAGAGAACTAGAAAAATAATGAATTTTACTTATTAAAACAAGTGCGTTAAAATAAAGACAACAAAGGACAAGGAGGGCAAAAGGATGCCAAAGAGATTGCTTGTAAAAGTAAATGAAGCAGATAACGTAGCGATCGCGGTGCAGGAAATCAAGGCGGGAACACAGGTGGCAGAAGACCTTGTTGCAAACCAGGACATCCCGCAGGCGCACAAGATCGCACTGGAAAAGATCCCGAAGGGAAAAGCGGTTATTCGTTATGGCGTGATTCTCGGATATGCGATGAACGACATCGAAAAAGGAGACTGGATCAATGAATTTATGCTGGAACTTCCGACACCGCCATCGGTTGATGATATGGAATATGGAACGAAGATCGTGAAAGATCTTCCGACACCGCCGGTGGCAACCTTTGAAGGATATAGAAATCCAAATGGAGGCTATGCCGGAACCAGAAATATTCTGGGAATCAGCACAACTGTACAGTGCGTAACGGGCGTATTGAATGTGGCAGTGAAGCGTATGAAGGAAGAACTTCTTCCGAAATATCCAAACGTAGACGATATCGTGCCAATCAATCATGCGTATGGTTGCGGAGTTGCGATCAATGCGCCCGAAGCAAAAGTGCCGATCCGTGCGCTGCGAAATCTTGTCAAACACCCGAATTTCGGTGGACAGGTGATGGTGGTAGCACTCGGCTGTGAAAAACTGACTGTGGAAATGCTTCTGGATGAGGCAGATATTTCCCCGGAAAATGTAGTGGTTCTGCAGGAGCAGAAAGGCTTTGATGCCATGGTAAAAGCAATCATGGATATGGGAGAGAAAAAGCTCCAGATCCTGAACCGGAGAAAGAGGGAAACTCTTCCACTTTCTGATCTGTGTATCGGAATGCAGTGCGGAGGAAGTGATGCATTCTCAGGAGTGAGTGCCAATCCATCTGCAGGATATGCGGCAGATATGCTGGTAAATGCAGGTGCGACAGTCATGTTTTCTGAAGTAACAGAGGTACGCGACGGAGTCCATTATATCGCAGAGAGATGTGTGGATAAAGCGACCTGTGACAAGCTTGCAGCGGAGATGAAGTGGTATGACAATTATTTGAAAAACGGAGAAGTTGACCGAAGTGCTAATCCGACACCGGGAAATAAAAAAGGCGGACTTTGTAATATCGTAGAAAAAGCAATGGGATCGATTGCGAAATCCGGAACCTCTGCGATTGTGGAAGTATTGTCACCGGCAGAGCGTCCGTCGAAAAAGGGACTGATCTATGCGGCAACACCGGCAAGTGATATTGTCTGTGGACCGTGCCAGCTTGCATCCGGTATTACCTTACAGGTATTTATGACCGGAAGGGGAACCCCTTACGGACTTGCGGCAGCACCGGTCATCAAGGTCTGTTCCAGAAACGAAATGAAAGAAATGTGGCAGGATCTGATCGACGTCAATGCAGGACCGGTTGCAACCGGTGAAGCTACAATTGCTGAGATCGGAACCGAATTATTTAACAAGATTATTGCGGTTGCCAGCGGAAAAGACCAGTCATTTGCAGAAAAGTACAAGCTGCATAATGACCTGTGCATCTTCAACCCGGCGCCGATCACGTAAAGGACTTCTCTTGCCTGAACTGGGAAAGTTGTGATACACTGAAAGCAGTTCAGGCGAAAACAGGAGGAATCTTGTATGGTTAAAATAGGAATGCTTCTGCCGGAAGCGGACATGGTTCCGATGGCGCAGAAAGTAGTAAAAGATATGAATGTGGAAATCGCCTGTTTAAAGGCGATTTCTTCGGTTGATGCGGTAAATGAAGCAAGACTTGCGGTGGAGGCAGGGGCAAAGATCGTGATCGCCCGTGGATATCAGGCGAAGATGATCAAGCATTATACCAATATCCCGCTGATCGAGATGAAGCTGCATGCACAGGAGATCGGACTTCTCTTGCAGAAAGCAAAGCTGATGGTGAAAAAAGAGCACCCGGTGATTGCTCTGATCGCATTTGACAATATGCTCTGTGATATGTCTTATATGGAAGAGCTCTTTGGCGTAACTTTAAAGGTTGCAGTGATGAAACGAAGCGAGGAGACACCGGGGATTTTGGATGAGATGGAGGCATATCATCCGGATCTTGTGATTGGAGGAGAGATTACCTGCAATGAGGCGGAGCGGAGAGGCTATCCGACACTTTTTTACCGGGCAACCGAGGAATCCATCAAAGAAGCACTGGAATCTGCTCGTGCCATGGCGTTTGCAACAGAGATTGAAAAGCAGAATACCGCCCAGTTTGAGACGGTTCTGGATACATCCTTTAACGGAATTGTTAAAGTGAATATGGACGGCAACATTATCGTTGTCAATAAGCTGGTGGAGAAGCTGATCGGCAAAGAAAAAGAAGATGTGGTTGGCTGTGCGCTTACTGAAGCATTTCCGCAGATCGATATGGAGCTTGTTGGACGGATCCTGAAAGGAGAAAGTGAGAACCTTTCGACTTCGATCAGTCTTGGAAATAAAGCATTTATGCTCTTGATGGCACCAATCGAATATGATGAAGTGATCAACGGGGCGATCATTACACTGCATCAGATCGCAGACGGAGCGAGAGGAACAAAGCGGGAAAGCAATAAAATGCTGCTTCACGGATTCTCGGCAAAGACAGATTTTGGCAGTATCTATACGGAGAATGCTTCGATGAAAAAAGTGCTGGAGGATGCGAAAACATTTGCACTTTCAGAAAGCCCGATCCTGATCTATGGACAGGCGGGGATTGAGGATTACCTGATCGCAGAGGCGGTTCATAATAATAGCAACCGCAAGGCAGGACCGTATGTAAGCATCAATATGCGCGGGATGGACAAAGAGCATCAGATGGAAGAACTGTTCCGCAGGGAGCCAGTGGAATCGCAGCGGGATATGGCAGGAAAAGGCGCCATGATCAAGGCAGACCACGGAACACTTTTTATCAAAGGAATGGAGCACTTGACACTCCGGGTGCAGCATCAGATCCTGCGAACTATGCTTTCCAGGGTGCAGATGCGAACAGATGCACAGCCGATTGATTCTGTGGATGTGCGGATCATCGGCTCGTCAAAGGTGGATTTAAAGCAGATGGTGCAGCAGGGGACTTTCAGCGAGGAATTCTATTATATGCTGCAGGGACTGACTTTGAAGGTTCCGTCACTGAATCAGAGAGACGAAGATCTGCGATATTATTTTGACCGGGAGATTGGAAAATATTCGGAAATGTATAATCGGCATCTGAAGATCACAGACGGAGGCTATCAGAAGCTCTCTGAGCTTCCATGGAATGGAAATATGATCCAGCTAAAAGCTTTTTGTGAACGGCTTGTGCTTTCGGCAGAGAAACGTGTCGTAGATGAAATTGTACTGCAGAAATTATTTGAAGAGCTTTATCCGGAAATGAAAGAAATTAAAGGTGAGTCCAGAATGGTCATTTACCGGTCGCCGGAAAGTATCGAACTTGCAGAAATCCTGGAAAGATGCCACGGCAACCGAAACCAGGCGGCAAAAGAGCTTGGAATCAGTACGACGACGCTCTGGCGACGAATGAAAAAATATGGCGTGGAAGCGAAATATGAGGAATAGGTGAAAATAGTATAAAAGAAGAAAAAGACAGGACAGACTTTTTAGAAGCCCGGTGAGGGCAGGAAGGACTGTCCTGTTTTTAATAGGAAATTTCGAAAGGACTGCCTATTAAACAAAAGGGACTACGTGCCAGGGATACGCACTCTTTTTTTCATATATTACAACTGCAAGGCAAGGTACAGAAGTACCGCATCTTTGAAAACACGTGGATTGAGCCCGCATTTCTGATAAATGTGATTCAGCTTGTACTGCACCGTATTCTTATGAAGAAAAAGCTTCTGGCTGGTTCCGAGAAGGGACATATCTTCCTCGAAATAAGCTTGAAGAAAAATTCTTTCTTCGTCAGAAAGGGAGAAAATTGTTTTTTGCAGATAGGCCTCCTTTTCTTGTTCGGAGATGGACGAAAGCAGAATTTCGAGTGTCATATCATCAAAAAAAGTAATTCCATTTTCAGCACTCTGGCTGTATTTCAGCGCAGTCAGTGCAGAGTGATAAGAAAGAGAAAGCTGAAATAATTGACATTTCTTTCCTACTGCAATGGAAAGTGGAGCTTCACAGCCAGCAGAAAAATCTGCCAGTGTCTGATAGAGAGCAGCTTTGCCGGAGCTTTCCACCACGGCAATATATTCATTTGGATAATAAAAGGTATAAAGTGTAATGCCAATCGTGCTGAAAAGTCCGATGATTTTCTGTTCAAGTGAAGAAGAACTGATGCTGTTATCAGCGGCAGACTGAATGATCAGGAGTCTTTTTTTGGTCTTGGAATTCACCTGAAGATCCAAAAGGCAGGAATTCAGATAATCAGGATCAGTAATTTCATTCCGGATCAATGCATCGATGACAAAGTGCTTTTTGTCGTCCAGGCTGCGGCTCAAACGGTTCAGCTCCCGTTCGCGGATCAGAAGATGGGTGATCCGGTCTGCAAGATGGACATACTGGCGAACCAAGTCTGGCTCTCCGGTAATTCCGATCACTGCAAGAAAGCTTCCGTGGTAGTAGAGCGGCATATTGATCCCTTTTTGTGTCCCCGGAAAATCATCATCGGAAAATACTTCGATCGTCTGTTCTGTCTGGGCTGCTTTGTGACCGACTGCATGGAAAGTACCAATCCGGTCAGAATTGGTACTTGCAAAAATGATTCCCTGTTTATCAATAAAGTTGATATCCTGCCCACAGGTGTCTTTAATCGTATTTACAACCTGAAAGGCAAGTGATTTGTCTAGTTTCATTCAAAATATCCCCCAATTCTGGAAAAAGCGTTCGGAATGATTCAAAGCCGAGTATTACTGTTACAAAGATGCGTGAACCTGAATCTTCTTACTTATTTATGAATTGTAGCATCATTTTGGTATAGGGACAAGATGGAAAGATGCAATGGGCAGATTGTATAAAAGAATGCATGGAAAATGTAGATGATTCACAAAAATCCAATATATGAATGAAAGATTTCAAAATGTGAAAGAAAACAAACAGAAAAGGATTGTAAATTGACAGAAAAATATTATATGAAATAAAAACGAAATAATTTTGCAAATTTTATTGCAACATATGAAAACTTGTAAAGAATACATAAAAAGAAAGCATAGGTATTGATGAATGCGTCAATAGAATTTATGTCTTTTTTTTCGTACAATAGCATTGTCAGAAAGATGACAGCGCGCTGACACAAATGAACGAGTAGAGGAAAGATAAGTAAAGAGGTAATAAAATATGAGCGAATCAACAAGAATGATGCTGGGGCTTGCGATCGGAATCATCGTAATGATCGTCCTGGTAATGAAAACAAAGATCCACACATTTATTGCTCTTCTTCTGGCAGCACTTCTTACCGGACTGATCGGTGGGATGCCAGTAGTAGACCTGACGGACGCAGCAGGGGTGACGACCACAGGCGTGATCACAGCGATAAAAGACGGATTCGGAAGTACACTAAAAAGTACGGGTATCATCATTGGCCTTGGTGTTATGATGGGAGGAATCCTGGAAGTATCCGGAGCAGCAGAACAGCTTGCATTTACATTTATTAAAGCCATCGGTAAGAAAAAAGAAGAATGGGCACTGGCAATCACAGGATGGGTTGTTTCGATTCCGGTTTTTGCAGATTCTGCAATCGTTATCTTCGCACCACTGGTAAAGGCAATGTCTTCTGTAACCGGAAAATCAGTCGTAGGACTTGCACTTTCCCTTGCCTGTGGACTTCAGCTTACCCACTGTCTGGTTCCGCCGACACCGGGACCGCTTACCGCAGCAGGACTTCTCGGAGTGGATGTAGGACAGATGATCCTGGTAGGTATGGTAATTTCCATTCCGATGATGCTGGTGATCGTACCATATTGTAAGTGGGTAGGAAAAACCATTTACCAGATTCCAAAAGAAAACGGAGAGTACGATAGAAAAGAATTCAAAAAAGAATACATCAAATCCATGGATGAAGTAGAAAAACTGATGGGACAGAAAAATCTGCCATCTTTCGGAAAATCCATTGCACCGATCATCATCCCGATCATCCTGATTTTTGTAAAAACCTTCTGGAACCTTCTTGGAACAGGTGAAGGAATGGTAAATACAGTGATCTGCCTTCTTGGTGAACCAATCGTTGCACTTGCAATCGGAACCGTTATTGCAATCTATGGGCTGGTAAGAAAAGAAGAAAATAAAAAAGTCATTAACATTATGGATACCGCGATCAAAGATACCGGACTGATCATGCTGATCACAGGAGCCGGTGGATCTCTTGGAAATGTCATCAAAGTCAGCGGTATCGGAGATGTACTTGGAGAAGCCGTTGTAGGACTTCCAATCCCGGCAATCCTGATTCCATTTATCATTGCCGCTCTTATGAGACTGGCACTTGGATCCGCAACTGTAGCGATCACAACCGCAGCATCACTTACTGCACCGCTTATGGCATCCATCAGCGTATCCCCAATCTTACTTGCAGCATCCTGCTGTGTAGGAGCCATTTCATTCTCTTACTTTAATGACAGTGGATTCTGGGTATTCAACGGAATGTTCGGACTGCATGAACTGAAAGATCAGGTGAAATGCAAGACAGCTGTTTCACTGATCATGTCGGCAGTCGGAGTTATAGAATTATGTGTTTTACAATTATTTATTCATTAACAGAAAGAAAGGAAGAGAAATATGAAATTTGTACCAAAGGGAATTATCCCACCGATTATTACGCCGCTTACAGATGAGGGAGAAGTTAATTATCCGGTTCTTCGCCAGATGGTCAATCATCTGATTGAAAATGGAGTCCATGGTCTGTTCCCGCTTGGAACAACCGGTGAGTTCTATGCATTTGACAACGATACATACCGCAAGATCTTAGAGACAGTCAAAGAGGAAACGGCAGGAAGAGTTCCGGTATACGGCGGAGCAAACCATATCACAACCCGTGGCGTCATTGAACTGATCAAGATCTGTGAAGAGGTCGAAGTGGATGCAGTATCTGTACTGACACCAATGTTCGTATCTCAGACACAGGATGAGCTTTACGATTACTTTGCAACGATCGCAGCAAGCACAACCCTTCCGATTATTCTTTACAATAATAAACCAAAGACAAATGTTACGATCGAGCCGGCAACGGTTGCAAGACTTGCAGATATCGACAACATTGTGGCGGTCAAGGACAGCACCGGAGATATGACAAATGCAGCAGAATATATCCGGCTGACAAGAGATAAAGAATTTTCAGTACTGATGGGAAGAGATACCCTGATCTATGCAGCACTCAGCTATGGTGCAACCGGAGCAATCGCATCCTGTGCAAATGTGGCACCGAGAATTGCAGCAGATATTTATGATAAATATGTGGTAGGAGATTTAAAAGGTGCATTAGATGCACAGTTCACACTTGCACCGCTCCGTATCGCATGTGGCATGGGAACCTTCCCGGCAGTGATCAAAGAAGGTCTGGTACAGGAGGGAATTCCGGTAGGAAAATGCCTGGCACCGATCGCAGAACTGAAACCAGAAGAAAAAGAGAAGCTTCACCAGGTTCTGGTGGATATGAAGCTGGTATAATAGAACCCGGAAAATAACAGGAGAAATATCAAAATGGCACGAATTAAAAAAATGGAGGTCTATCCGGTAGCCGGAAAAGACTGTATGGAACTGAATTTAAGTGGAGCACACGCACCATATTTTACAAGAAACATCGTGATTCTTTACGATGAAAACGGAGAAACAGGTGTCGGTGAAGTCCCAGGTGGAGAAAAGATCACAAAAGCATTGGAAGAATGTATTCCAATCGTAGAAGGAACAAGAGTGGAAGAGTATAAGAGTACGCTTCTGAAGGTGAAAAAGCATCTGGATTCCAAAGGAGAAGAGGATGTCAGAGGAAATCAGACCTTTGACCTTCGCACCGGTGTTCATGTGGTTACAGCAATTGAAGCACCTTGTCTTGACCTGCTTGGTAAACAGCTTCAGGTTCCGGTTTGTGAGCTTCTTGGCGATGGACAGCAGAGAGATAAGGTAAGAATGCTCGGCTATCTGTTCTTCGTAGGAGACAGAAACAAAACAGACCTTCCATATGATTCGGAGCCGGATTCCGACTGCGCATGGTACCGTCTGCGTCATGAAGAAGCACTGACAGCCGATAAGATCGTAGAGATGGCACTTGCAACCAAGGAAAAATACGGATTCAAAGATTTCAAGTTAAAAGGCGGAGTTCTTCCGGGAAATGAAGAAATGGATGTGATCCGTGCCATGAAGAAAGCACTTCCGGATGCAAGAATTGACCTGGATCCAAATGGCGGATGGCTTTTGGAAGAAGCGCTTGAATATGTCAAAGGAATGGAAGGTATCCTGACTTACTGTGAAGACCCATGTGGAGCAGAAGGCGTGTATTCCGGACGTGAGATCATGAGCGAGTTCCGCAGACGTACCGGATTCCCGACTGCAACCAATATGATCGCAACGGACTGGCGTCAGGTCGGACATTCTCTGGAATCACAGGCAGTTGATATTATCCTTGCAGATCCGCATTTCTGGACCATGAGCGGTTCTGTAAGAGTTGCGCAGATGTGTCATGACTTCGGATATACCTGGGGATCTCATTCCAATAACCATTTTGATATTTCACTTGCAATGTTTACACAGGTTGGGGCAGCTGTTCCGGGTGAATACAATGCCCTCGATACCCACTGGATCTGGCAGGAAGGTCTGGAAAGATTGACAAAAGAACCGCTTCAGATTGTGGATGGATGTGTAGAAGTTCCGAAGAAACCGGGACTTGGAATCGAAGTGGATCTGGAACAGGTGAAAAAAGCACATCAGCTTTACCTGGATAATTGTCTCGGCGGAAGAGATGACGCAGTTGGAATGCAGTATCTGATTCCTGGATGGAAGTTCGATCCGAAGAAGCCATGTCTGGTGAGATAATGAAGATTTACATACCAGAGCCGATCGCAGAAGCGGGAGAGAAATATCTTGAGTTTCAGGGATATGAAATCTTCCGCGGAAGCGGACAGACAGATAAAGCGTCTCTGATCCGGAATATTGCAGAGTGTGATGCAATGATCCTCAGAACCGCAAAGGTAGACGAGGAAGTCCTGGAAGCCGGGAAAAAGCTTCGGATTGTCGCAAGACATGGCGCGGGATATGACAATCTGGATGTAAAGGCTGCAAAAGAAAAAGGTATCATCACCACGTATTCACCGGATACGACAGCACTTTCTGTGGCAGAGATGGCGGTAACACTTCTCCTGATGCTTGCAAAAAAAGTGAAACGGATGGAAACGGAGCTCAGAAATGATAACTTTGCCTATAAATTTTCGCATAAGGGAATGGATGTATCCGGAAAGACACTCGGAGTCATTGGTCTTGGAAAAATCGGGAAAATGGTTGCAAAAAAGGCAGCGATCGGACTGGATATGAAGGTCATCAGTTATATCCCAAGACCGGAAGGAAAAGAAATTCCAGACTATGTAAAGGCAGTAACTTTAGAGCAGTTGTTAAAAGAATCCGATTTTATCAGTCTTCATGTGCCGGGAGGCACTAAGAACCAGAACCTGATCGGAAAAAAAGAACTGGAACAGATGAAAAAATCTGCATTCCTTCTCAATCTTTCCCGTGGCGGTGTGGTAAATGAATCCGAATTTGCAGAAGCTGTCCGGAAAAAACAAATTGCCGGCGGAGCACTGGATGTATTTGCAAAAGAGCCGCCGGAAATAACAGATGACATTTTCAAACTGGAAAATGTGATTGTGACACCGCACATTGGATCGAATACAGAGGAATGCATGGAAAGAATTGCAATGGATGTCGCAAGAGATGTACATCTTGTACTTTCGGGAGAAGATCCGAGACATCCGATCAGACAGTAAAACAGGAAGTGCAGAAATGGAAAAAGTTATTTTAGACCCTGCGATCAAATTTGGCGCAGGAAGATACAGACAGGAAGAACATCTTCTGGAAGAATGCGGAAAAGAGATTGCCCGGTTTGGAAAGAAGTTGTATATCATTGCCGGAAAAAGAGCATGGGAAGCAGTCAGGGAACGACTGGTACCGGGAATGGAAGAGGAAAAGCTGGAATATGTGCTTGAAATCTATCCAGGAACCTGTTCTTATGAAGCAGCAAAAGAATATGCAGACAAATGTATCCAGGCCAGATGTGATGAAATCGTTGGTATCGGCGGCGGAGTCATTATGGATTTTGCAAAAGCAGTTGGCGAGTATGCCGGATGTGGCGTGGTAAATATCCCGACATCCATTGCGACCTGCGCAGCATTTACGACGATGAGTGTCATGTATACACCGGAAGGTGCAAAAAAGGACTGCTGGAGATTTGAACATGAAATTGATGCAGTGCTTGTTGATCTGGATGTGATCGCAAAATGCCCGATCCGCTATGCGGCAGCAGGAATTCTGGATGCAATGGCAAAGAAAATTGAGATCCAGAATGGCAAACCAAAAATGTATCTGACAGAAAATAAAATTGATCTGTTCAGTGCTTACAAGATGGCAGAATACACATATGAAGTATTGGAAGAATTTGGACCGCAGGCGATCGAAGATATCAGAAAGCAGAAAGTTACGAAAGCAGTAGCAGATATTACCTTTATTAACATTGCGGTAACAGGTGTGATCGCCAATATCACAAAAAGTTTTTCACAGTCTGCTTTGGGACATATGATGTACGATGGAGTGAGGACGCATTTTACACAGGAAGCAAAGGGCGCACTTCACGGAGAAATCGTAGCAGTAGCGTTATTTACCCAGCTTTATTATAACCGGCTGAGTGAAGATAAAGAAGCCTTAAAACTGTTCATGAAAGGAATGGATATGCCGCTTTCCTTAAAGGAACTTGGCGTAGAACCGACAGAGAAAAATCTGGACACACTGGAAGCATATCTGATCGATTCACCATATGTAGAACAGTCAGAAGAAAGTTACAAGCTTCTTCATGAGGCAATGAAGCAAATGATTTAGTAAAAAGAAAGGAAGTATTAGACATGAAAGTAGGATTTATTGGACTTGGAATTATGGGAAAACCGATGAGCAAGAACCTGGTGAAAGCAGGTCATGATCTTGTAGTATATGATTTTAATCAGTCATCTATCGACGAACTGGTAGCACTTGGAGCAAAGGGAGCAAAAAGCGGTGCTGAAGTAGCAGCAGAGTGTGATACCATTATTACAATGGTACCGAATTCACCACATGTACGTGCAGCATGCCTTGGAGAAAATGGTATTTCAGATACCGCAAAACCTGGAACTGTTGTCATCGACATGAGCTCAATCGACCCGGTTGAATCCAAGAAGATTGGTGCAGAGCTTGCTGAAAAAGGGATCGAACTGATGGATGCGCCTGTAAGTGGTGGAGAACCAAAGGCAATCGACGGAACACTTTCTGTTATGGTTGGTGGAAAGAAAGAAACATTTGACAAATACTATGATCTTCTGATGACAATGGCTGGATCAGTTGTCTATGTTGGAGAACTTGGATCAGGAAACGTTGCAAAGCTTGCAAACCAGGTTATTGTTGCAATCAATATTGCAGCCGTATCAGAAGCACTTACACTGGCTAAGAAGGCCGGAACAGATCCGGAACTGGTATACCAGGCAATCCGAGGCGGTCTTGCAGGATCTACAGTTCTTGATGCAAAAGCACCAATGATGATGGATCATAACTTCAAACCGGGATTCCGTATCGAACTTCATATCAAGGATCTGAACAATGCATTAAACGCAGCACACGCAGTCAATGCATCCCTTCCGATCACAGCAGAACTGATGGAGATCATGCAGTCACTGAAGGCTGACGGACATGAAAAAGAAGACCACAGCGCAATTGTACAGTACTACGAAAAAATCTCGAACGTATCTGTAGAAAGAGATAAATAAGAAATCCTCAATTCAAAAGAATATGCCATGATAAATAAAGCGGCACTTTCCAAAAATAAACTGGAAAGTGCCGCCTTTGTTTTAGGTGTTCTTAATCAGCAATATTTGAGATCATTGAGATGTTGGCACAGTCATCCAGAGAAACGGTAACAGAAGAGTTGTTATCAATGACTCCGGAGAATGTGTTGGAAAAAGAATTTCCATTTACAGCTTTTCCGGAAATCTGGATGGAATAAATACCTGTTTCCGGAAGCTCTACAGATACGGAAGAACCGGCTTTCACAAGTGACAGTTCTGATTCAGAGGAAGAATCATTATTACAGATGAAATGCAGATCTGTCAGGTCATAGATCGTTGTGTTATTGAGGGTAAGTGTTTTTGACTGACCGGATAAATCTGTGCCCGTTGTCTGTCCGCAGGCGAGGACGGTCAGTCCGATAAACATGGCTGCGATCATACAGATGGTCAGTGTAAGAAAAGAATGTTCTGCTTTTTTCATAATATAAAAACCTCCATAAAGTATTGAAATCATTTCTTTATATTATGATAGCACTGAAATCTTTTGTTTGCCTAGTGTAGGAAAAGAAGAAAATCATAAAGAAAAGAGAGTATTTCTGTAAAAACTATACAAAAATACCCTCTGAAATTTGTGAATAATGTTAAAGTTATAACAGACGGAATACCTGTTCCACGGTTGCTGCCATATTTGCTTTTGCATTTTCCGGCTCCATTGCTTCGGCAAGTGTTGTGATTCCACGGACGATCGGGAAAAATGCATCAATTCCGGCCACATTGCAGGCGGTTGCTTCCGGGGTGACGCTTCCGGCAAAAGCAACGACTTTGGAGCCGTATTTTTTGGCAAGTTTTGCTACACCGACAGGAGCTTTTCCCATGGCAGTCTGATGATCGAGGCGCCCCTCGCCGGTAACTGTGATATCCGCATCTTTTAATTCTTTTTCCAGCTCGACAGCGTCAAGGATCAGATCAATTCCCGGAGTCAGTGTAGCATTTAAATAGCTGAGAAATGCAAAACCAAGTCCTCCGGCAGCACCTGCACCTTCGGCTGAGGCATAATCATTGTGAAGAAATTCTGAAGTAACAGAAGCATAGTGGCTCATTGCCTGATCCAGTTTTTCTGCCATTTCCGGTGTGACACCTTTTTGCGGACCATAGATATATGTAGCTCCGTTCTTTCCGCAAAGTGGATTGGTTACATCGCAGGCAATCTGAAAACTACATTCTTTGAGAAGCGGGTTGACGTTGTCTATTATAATAGAAGATACCCGGTCAAGTGCCTGTCCGCCTTCGCCAATGTCCTGTCCATTTTCAGCGGAAAATTGATAGCCAAGTGCTTTAAGCATTCCGATTCCACCATCGTTTGTTGCGCTTCCTCCAATTCCGATAATGAAATTGCGGATACCGCGTTCCATGGCATCTGCGATCATTTCACCGACACCGTAAGTGGTTGCTGTGAGTGGATTTTTTTCAGATTCTTTTACCAGGATGATTCCGGCAGCCGCAGCCATCTCGATGATGGCAGTATTTTTTTCTGCCAGATATCCATAATGGGCATTTACCGGAGTACCAAGAGGTCCGGTAACCGTAAGGTCAATGCGCTCTCCGCCAAGTCCTGCAATCAGGGCATCTGTGGTTCCCTCGCCGCCGTCTGCAAGTGGTTTTACGACAACATCCGCATCCGGGTGTGCTTTTAAGATTCCATCCTTTGCAGCCATTCCGGCTTCGATTGAAGTGAGACTTCCTTTAAATGAATCAATTGCAACTACAACTTTCATATTTTATAATCTCCTTATCACTGAATTGATTTTATGATAAATCAAGTGTATCATGGAACGAAGAAAAAAGGAATGTTACGAAGAATAATAAAAAGAATAAATATGAATGAAAATATGTCTTTTATAACATTTGCAGAAACTGAGAATTTACCTATAATAATATAAAGAACAGACAGTAAAAAACAGAAAAACAAAACGCAGGGAGTGAAAATCATGAATAAAAATGAGATAAAACTGAGTAATGGAATGGAAATGCCAAGACTTGGAATGGGAACCTGGTTTCTTGGAGAAAAAAAGCAGAAGGACGCCCAGGAAACAGCAGCACTCAGAGCCGGAATTGATGCAGGAATACGACTGATCGATACTGCGGAAATGTATGGAGATGGCAAATCAGAGCAGCTGATCGGACGGGCAATTAAAGGGTATGACCGCAGCAGGTTATTTCTTGTATCAAAGGTATATCCGCATAATGCCGGAAGAAGAAAAATTTTCAAAAGCGTGCAGCAGACACTGAAAAATTTGCAGACGGATTATCTGGATCTGTATCTGTTACACTGGAGAGGAGCGGTTCCGCTTGAAGAAACGGTAGAATGTATGGAACAGCTTGTGAAAGAAGGAAAGATCCGTAGCTGGGGAGTATCGAATTTTGATACGGATGATATGAGAGAACTGCTTTCTGTGCCAAATGGAGATCATTGTGTGGTTGATCAGGTCCTGTATCATCTTGGCTCGCGTGGCGTGGAATATGATCTTCTTCCATGGCTGGAAGAACATCAGATACCACTTATGGCATATTGTCCATTGGCACAGGCGGGTGATCTGCAAAAAGATTTATTAAAGAGTAGTACAGTAAAAGAAATTGCAAAGGACCATAACATCACGCCGATGCAGGTACTTCTGGCATTTGTGCTTTATCAGCCGAATGTAATTGCAATTCCAAGGAGCGGAAAGGCAGAACATGTGTTGCAGAATTGGAATGCAAGAAAAATTCGATTAACAGATGTGGAATATGGGTTGTTGGATAAAGCATTTCCTGCACCGAAACAAAAAACATATCTTGATATTGTTTAAAAGAAATTGAGAAAATACATTAACAAATCGCTGTGAAAGATATTTGCTTTTCATGGCGATTTTTTAACAAAAAGCCTGCCGGGATTTCCTTGAATGTAACAAGGCATAATGGTATACTAAACACAGTATGAGTTGATGAAAATTCAATAGAGAGGGGGAGGCAGAATGGAAGAAGAAAACATTTTCCTGGCGAATCGACCAAAGATTACATTAGAGGATTATCTGGGATATAATTGTTCGGGACGAGGAAATTTAGGTGAAGATGTTCCGGTATTCGTATATCGTATGTTGGAGTATTCTCTGAAAGAAATTCTGTCAGATACTTATGGAAAGGATGCTCAGGTTGAACTGTTTCGAAAGGCAGGATTTAAAGCAGGAACTTTTTTTGCAAGAAAAATTCTGGATACAGGCCTTGAATTTAATGCATTTGTAGCGCAGCTGCAGCAGAAACTGCAAGAGATGAAGATTGGTGTAATGCGAATTGAAGAACTGGATCTGGAAAGAGGAAGAATTATACTTACAGTGTCGGAAGATGCAGACTGCTCTGGGCTTCCGGTGCTGGGCGAGACTGTGTGTAATTACGATGAAGGGTTTATTTCGGGGATACTGACAGAGTATACGGGCACGTTGTTTACAGCTGTTGAAGTAGACTGTTGGGCAACCGGAGACAGAGTGTGTAGATTTCGTGTAGATTCAGAAGGAAAATAAAAGGCAGAGAAATGCGATGGAAGACAAGAATTGTGAACTTTTATTTGAATACCTGCGTAGTATCCTGTACGATCCTTCACCTGAAAAATTAGACATCAGTCAGTTGGAACCACAGTTTCAGAAGCTGGGGAAGGGATTCC
>Ga0129311_1001364_pt1 | contig 17440 bp, 16 predicted proteins | sample Go1ome_FD_94435 | JGI IMG/M metagenome (GOLD analysis project Ga0129311, IMG submission 94435) | Western lowland gorrila individual fecal microbial communities from Wisconsin, USA - Go1022B metagenome | ecosystem: Host-associated > Mammals > Digestive system > Large intestine > Fecal | place... | reverse complement strand
CGCCGGGATGGAAAGGCGGTGTACTACCGTCTGGCCGATGAGCATGTGAAGACGATCATCGCGATGGGTAAGGAACATATCGAGGAGTGATGCGGAAGCGGGTGACATACGTGCTTTCCGCAACCATGTCCCTTCGATACGAAGGATGAACACAGCATTGACATTCGCCGCCATGAGGCTGGCGAAGAAAGGACCATGATGAAGAAGAAATTCAAGTGTGAGATCGATTGTGCAAACTGTGCAGCGAAGGTTGAGGACGCCATTAAGAAGCTCGATGGAGTGCAGGACGCGAAGGTAAACTTCATGCTTCAGAAGTTTACGCTCGAGGCCGCCGACGAGCAGTTCGACGCGATCCTCCAGCAGGCCATCGAGGTCGGAAAGAAGATCGAGCCGGATTTCTCCGTGGAGCTGTAATCCGCGCACTTACTGCGCCCGCCTGTATGGGCATGCATATTTCCCACGCCCATACGGTGCAGCCGCGCCGGTGGACGTGGTTTTTTCGGACAAATTTCGAGATAAACAGAAGAGAGGTCACCCATGGAACCGAAATTAAAGAAGGAACTGCAGAAAATTCTCACTGCCCTCGCGATCTTCTTCGCGATGATGCTGGTGGATAAGACGGGGCTCTGCCCGCTGATCTTTGCGCATCGCCTCCCGAGCCTGATCGCGTACCTGATTCCGTACCTCCTGTGCGGCGCAGACGTGGTCCGCAAGGCCCTCCTTGGTATCAAAAACCGTCAGCCGATGGACGAGTCGCTCCTCATGTTCGTGGCGACGATCGGTGCCTTCGCGACCGGCGAGAATTCCGAGGCCGTCGCCGTCATGGCCTTCTACCTCGTCGGCGAGTGGTTCCAGAAGTACGCCCTCGGAAAGTCCCGCAAGAATATCGCGAGTCTCATGGACATCGTTCCGGAGGAGGCCAATGTTGAGCGCGCGGACGGGTCCATCGAGACGGTGGATCCGGACGACGTCGAGATCGGTGACATCCTCGTGATCAAGCCGGGCGAGAAGATCCCGGTCGACGCCGAGGTCCTGAGCGGCGAGTCCATGGTGAACACCGCGGCGCTCACCGGCGAATCCGTTCCGCGGAGCGTCCACCCGGGTGAGCCGGTCATCTCCGGCTGCATCAACGGCGAGGGTCTCCTCCGTGTCCGCGCGACCAAGGCCTTCGAGGATTCTACGGTGTCGAAGATCCTCGAGCTCGTCGAGAACGCGTCCGAGAAGAAGTCGAAGACCGAGAACTTCATCACCCGCTTCGCCCGCGTCTACACCCCGATCGTCGTATACGCCGCAATCGCCCTCGCGATCGTCCCGTCGATTCTCACCCGCGATCCGGCGACCTGGATTTACCGTGCATGTACCTTCCTCGTCGTGTCCTGCCCGTGCGCCCTCGTGATTTCTGTCCCGCTTGCCTTCTTCGGCGGAATCGGCGCCGCGAGCTCGAACGGCGTCCTCGTCAAGGGCTCGAACTACCTCGAGCTGCTATCGCACCTGCACACCGTCGTCTCCGATAAGACCGGCACCCTGACCGAAGGCAACTTCCAGGTATCCGAGGTCCTGCTGGCACCGGGCGTCGAAAAGGCCGAGCTTCTCCGCATGGCCGCCCTCGCCGAAGGCATGAGCACCCACCCGATCGCGAAGTCGATCCGCGACGCATACGCAGCGGAAGCGCCGGGCACGGAAATCAACACCGCCCTCGTCACGGACACGGTCAATGTCTCCGGCCAGGGTCTCGTCGCGACCCTCGAGGGTCGCCGCATCTTCGTCGGCAACGCGAAGCTCATGCAGGCGTACGGCATCGTCTTCGACGAAGCGACGAATGCTGCCGCAACGGTATCTTATGTAGCAGAAGACAATCGCTTCCTCGGCGCGATCCTGATCCGGGATCAGCTGAAGCCGGAGGCGAAGGACGCCATCGCCGAGATGAAGCGCGAGGGCGTGCAGAACGTCGTGATGCTCACCGGTGACCGGAAGGCGGTCGGCGAGGCGGTCGGCCAGGAGCTGGGCCTCGATCATGTATACACCGATCTGCTCCCGCAGGATAAGGTCGAGAAGGTCGAGGAGCTGCTTGCAGAGCTTGACCATCATGGACGGCAGCAGGATAAGGCGGAGCTCGCCTTCATCGGCGACGGCATCAACGACGCACCGGTGCTCGCCCGCGCGGACGTCGGCATCGCGATGGGCTCGATGGGCTCCGACGCTGCGATCGAAGCCGCCGACATCGTCATCATGGACGACGACCTCGCGCGCATCCCGATCGTCATCCGCATTGCCCGCCGCACCGTTGCCATCTCGACCCAGAACATCGTCTTCGCCCTCTTCGTGAAGATCCTCATCCTCGTACTGACCGCCTTCGGCCTCACGAACATGTGGATCGCCGTCTTCGGAGACGTCGGCGTCGCCGTCCTCTGCATCCTGAACTCGATGCGACTGCTCACCATCAAGCGGACGATTTAAGAAACAGAGAATGGAAACCTGTATTTCCGCTTCATGAGAAGCTGAGATATATACCCGAAAAGCTCAGAACTGACCTGCAAGTCAGCTCTGAGCTTTTTTATACACAGAATTTACTTCTTCCGACAGGCATATTTATACTTCTGGTGTTAAATAACAGACATCTGAGAAATACTCCAGCTGTTTTTTGGGCGTGCTCTTCAGCGTGACTAGTATTGATAACGTCTGCACATCATCAGTTCGTGGACCAGTGTTTCCGTTGCGGTGATTCTTTCGTTCATTTGTTTACAATTGTTATTTACCGAAATTATATGCTATGGTAGATAAAGTGGTAGATAAAGTGGTAGATAAAGTGGTAGATAAATTAACTGTTTCTGGAGGCGTGAAATGAAGAATTATAAGGCGATTGTAGAGTCATTAATCCAATGCCATGCTGAGGAAGAATGGTTCGAATTTAAAGAAAACTGGTTTGAGCATCATGCAATTGGGGAGTACATATCTGCTATTTCAAATGCGGCAGCATTGCGCGGTAAGGAATGTGGATATTTTATCTGGGGAGTGGACGATGAAAAGCATGAAATAGTAGGAACAAGTGTTGATTATCAGAAAGACTATAAGAAGGAACCATATCAGCACTATCTGGCTAGAATGATATCCCCAGATTTATATTTTTCTTTCCATGAAATCGAGATATCAGGGAAGAGAGTAGTAGTACTGGATATTCCAGCCGCAAAGAGAGTTCCTACATCATTTGATGGAATTCGGTATGTCAGGATTGGTTCGAGTAAAGAAAACGTAGCGAGATACCCAGAACGGGAAGCACAGCTCTTTAATGTATTGATAAACGGTCTTCCGACACTGGATACTGTTGAATCAGAATATCAGGATCTTTCCTTCGTAAGATTATTTACGTATTATGCAGGACGCGGAATAACACTGCGACAGGAAAATTTTGAAAAAAATCTGGGATTAAGGACAAAAGAGGGAAAATATAATATTCTTGCACAGCTTCTCTCTGATGATTGCCATATGCCGATACGAGTTTCAATTTTTAGAGGAGAAACAAAAGCATCACCGTTGTACTCTGTTCGAGAATTTGGAAATACCTGTCTGCTTTTGGCATTAGATAAAATACTTGAGTACGGCGATGTCATCAATCTTATTCAGACAGATGAGCGAAATCGAATTATGGAAAGAAAAGAAGTCGCTCTTTTCAATGCAGATGCGTATCGCGAGGCAGTTATCAATGCATTTGTTCATAATAAGTGGATTGACGGAAATGCGCCGATGATTACAGTCTTCAGCAACCGAATAGAAATATTATCTCGAGGTACCTTGGCACCGGAACAGACACTTGAAGGATTCTTCCGTGGAGAATCAGTGCCGGTGAATCAGAAGCTTTCAGATTTATTTTTACAGCTTCATATAAGTGAACGCTCAGGAAGAGGCGTGCCTAAAATCACAGAGGTATATGGCAGAGATGCGTTTGAATTTAGAGAAAACTCGATTGTAGCGACTTTGCCATTTAGCATTGTGGGGGATATATCGGCAGATCAAGTGGTAGATAAAGCGGCGGAAAAACGAATGGTAATGAGTGAACCAATGCATAAAATACTGCTTGAAATCAGAAATAACCCAAATGTAACACAATCACAGCTGGTAAGTTTAACCGGGATCGGCAAAACGATGGTTCAGAAATATATCTCGGAACTGAAAAAGGAAAGAACTATTGAGCGTGTGGGATCGAATAAAACCGGTTATTGGAAGGTGCTGGATTGAACAAAGTACTCGTACAAAAGGATGTAGCAGACAACACTGAAGTGTGAACGGGAGATTCGTTATGGAACAGGAAGAGCTGAGGTTTGGAGACATTGCCCGCATCTATTATGATTTATTAGAAGAGAAGATGCCGAAGCAGATGGATCTTCTGGATATCTGGTTTCCAGATCTGATCATCGCGGTGGATGCGTCCGATGGAAATACGAAGGTACCGGCAGAGTATAAGGACCTGGAGTATAAAATCCATGCGGTGCGCTATAAGGGCAGGCTGTATTCCGGAGAGAGTAAGCGGGTATCGCAGATTCTGGGCAGGCTGACGGGGACCGCCGCTGGAAATAAGGAAAAGGAACGAAAAACAGCGGAGCTGATCCAGAAGCATGTCGTGGAACAGTTTATCGTCGATATGGAACTGACACCACGGCTTAAGGATCATGTGGACGAACTTTTTCAACGCCTGACGGACGAGCAGCTGGAGGCTCTGTATCAATTTCTTCTTCGGTATCTTTATCTTCTCATACATACTCGAAAAAGCCTCGATGACTATCAGCGAAAAACAGAGCCGTTTCCGTTTGACGATGAAGTGTTTGACAGCATCCTCTACAATGCAGCATATCAGCTGAATCTGGAGTCTTATGAAGGCCTTCGCAATGCTTACCTGTGGCTCTTGACCGGTGGACTTCTGCGGAATGAAACCGGACGAATACTGAGAATGTACGACAGCTCGTTCATCGCCATTTATCGACAGCAGGGGGTAACAGAAGATATCGAGGATAAGCTGAATTATTTATTTTATCCAGAGAATTATCACTCCTTTTATGCGGGCGATGACCTCGATAAGCAGTTTCCGGGTATCGAGTGGTACTGCGACCAGTGCAGAGCGCATCTGAACGAACAGGAAGGATTCGACGATCATCTGCCGGAATGGAAGTGCACACAGTGTGGATATACGAACCCGATCGGCATCGATCAGATCTATGAGACCGAAGAGGACTATCGACATGGCGTGCGTAAAGTAGACCACGTAGATTTCGCACATGCCATCGACGAGCGACGGAAGGAAATCGAAGAAGAGAAGAATAAAGAATTCTGATTCTGCCTTTGACAGCAGAAGTGTCAGAAAAGTCCTGGGATTAGCTCTATGAGCCGGTCTCAGGACTTTTTTGAATTTTCGCGAAGTGCGTAATAATCTTCGCTTTTTCATCGCTTGACTGTTCGCTCATACCTTGCGACCCTTTTGCTGTATGGATTTTTGGAAAAAACTTGGGCATATAAATGAGCTGTTCCCCGGGGTACTCTATGTACAGGAGGGGAACAGAATGGAAAACAGAGGAGAAACGTACAGGAAAGAAGAAAAGCTGTATACGGTTGGCGACGTCTGCGAGCAGATGGGAATCACCAGAAAAACGCTCTTCTATTATGACCAGATCGGACTGCTGAAGCCGTCTGAAAGAGTTTCCTCGCAGCAGGCGAAGCTGTATGACAGTGAAAAAATCGCACGACTTCAGTGTATTCTGCAGTATCGGGAAGCAGGACTTCGTATCTCGGAAATCCGGGAGCTTCTCGATGAACAAAACGCTCCGCGATTAAGTATTCTGCAGGCGGCGATGGAACGGCTTCTGCGGGAACAGACGCATGTGGAGCAGGAGATTCGCAGGCTGGCAGCATTGATCAAAGCAGAAGAAAAAAGAGAGAAGATACCGCAGGGGTAGCCTTGACCGTTCCGCACGGAACGGTGTCATAGTAAAGCCGGATACTTGCAGAGAAATCTGTGAATATCTGCAGATTCATGTCAGGAAAGTTCCTGCGTGCAATGCAGGAAACGTAAGTACAGCAAAGAAGGGGGATCATGATGGCTTTTTGTAAACAGTGTGGAAGTGAACTTGAAAATGGTGTGAAATTCTGCCCGAAATGTGGCGCAGCGGTCGACGGTAACGTGGAGGTGAAATCCGCAGCACCGACACCGTCTGAATCCCGGCAGCAGGCGGCGGTAAAAGTAAAATCAGCTGATGCAGGGCATGGGCTTGCCATCGGCAGTCTGGTGTGCGGCATCATCGGAATCGTCTTATGGTTTTTCGGATATACCTGCCTCATTTCCGTTGTTCTGGGCATCGTGGGCCTGGTACTGGCCGGAAATGCCAAGAAAGAAGGTAACACAGAAGGAATCCGAACCGCAGGTTTTATCGTATCCCTGATTGCGCTGATTATCGGCATCATCATTACGATCTATCTCTGCCTCGTAGTGGCCCTGGTGGGAACCGCCGTAAATGGCATTTTCAGTATTCTTCAGTGAATTCAGACAGAACAATATGGCTGTTCATAAAGATCACTGAATCGTATACGGACAGTATTCGGGTATACAGAAACCTGCCTTTTCAAAAGCGCTGGTATACAGAGCAGAGGGTAAGGATTCTTTTACCATATCAGTTGTGGCGAGACGGCTGAAGTTTCGCCCAACCTCCTTTCAGGCGGAGTAGTAGCAAGATACTGCTCCGCTTTTTGTAACTCTTCTGGCCGTTGCTGCTTTTCTCCTTTTCTTCTTATTTTTCAGAGTTAAAATAAATATATCGTATAGTGATTGACATAAACACAAAGTGGAGGAATAGAGATGTTTGGTGCATTCAGTATTTTCAGTATGATCGTTGTTATTTTGTTGATGGTTCTTATGTTTAAGCTCACCCTGTTTACATTCCGCGTCGTCGGAAAGGTAATCGGATGGGTCTGGGGCATCCTGGGATGGTTGATCGTCGGCTTCCTCGCGGTGACCGTATGTGGACTTACGGTGATTTTTCTTCCGATTATTCTCGTTGTCGGATTGTTCTCGATTATTATGGCGATTGCGGGCTGATGCTTTGAAATCGTCATCAGAATAAGCAGGTTTTACGAGGGAGTTTTCATGAATAAGAAAAAATCTACAACGATCAGTCTGTCTGGAATGTTGGTATTAATGGTGGGTGCATTTCTGTTTGGCGGAGCGAAGACGTATGCTGCAGATAGGAACGTATCGATTGAAGGGCAGGTTTTTACACTTGCTGAAAAAGACCAAGGTTTTATGATCGACCAGCAGCAGGTCGCGAAAACGACGGATGATAACACGTATGGAAACTTCTTTATTTCGGGTGATTTGAAAGATACAGGGGAAGAAAAGGGCGTCCCTTGCTTTGATGCCAGAATGTCTGGCACGGTAGGGGGAGATGATGAGGCAGAAGTATCCTTTGTCTATGCTTACGATGATGAACTTCTGAACGCAGATGACGAGACCAGCTGGAAACTGGTGGATGATGATTCGAAGAAGGTTGGAGACATTGATCTCGGAGGAAAAGCAAAGTTAGGTACGATCATCGTTCAGAGCTCGTTTGATAGAGAGCACTGGATGGTAAATGATGTCCAGACCAATGTTTTCAAAGATACACCAAAGAATCAGAGTGCGGTTTTGTATACAACGGTTCCAAATCAGCTTGTGAATGGCTGCTATTACAGGGTGACCGTTGCCTATCAGACGCGTAAGAAGTCTGGTACAAAGCAGATTAAATCGTTCAAGATAAAGACAGAGTATGATTATCGAGAACATGTAGAAGTATACGAATTTTACATCATTGATAAAGCAGAAAATGCGCAGGCTGCAAAACCGACCGATACGCCAAAATATAATCTGAATTCGGAACCTGTAAATGCCGGAGTTGACAGTGAATACGCGAAAACCGATGCGGTGACCAGCGATGACATCATAAAGGGATGTGAAATCGGGCAGTTCTATATCAATGGATTTTCCGGAAATGCTCATTTTTATAAAGGTGACGAGAGTAAAAAGGAAAATCCGATTTTCCTTAAGAATGTGGGCGATAAGGTCACACTGTGGTTTGATCTGAAACAGAAAGATATTGAGGCGCTTAACGGAAATACACATTATAAAGTTTATTCTGATGAGAAAGGCGCCGATAAGTATTTTCATATTACGCCACAAAACTTCAAGAGGGGTGCACTGATTATTCGTTTTACGGATTATCAGAATAACTCAAGGACGAATGTTTACACCGATTACCTGGCATCGGCTGCGACCACAACCGCAGACACGAAGGTGTGTCTGTTCGAAGAGGGCGACTATGAAGTTGCGCTGGATTATGAGATAGAAGACAGTTCTCCGCTGGCATGGAAGATTCCGAAACCGGCAACCTATAGTGCGTACCGGATTTTCTTTAAGTTTTCTATTCGAAATTCAAACTGCATGGTCTATCCGATGGATTTAAAGACGGGAAGTGAGCTGCGGGTTCCATATACAGAGAGTGGATTTAAGCTAGATCTTGCCCGTTCGCGCTATCTTGATCTGAGTATCCGGAAAAAAGTCCTTTCTTCAAATGGCCTCGACCTGAGGGAAAGCCAGATATCAAGTGATCAGGCAGAGTTTTCAGATGAAGGATTATACGTTTTCACAGTTCGGAATAAAGTCACCGAGGACAATGTTTCCAAAGTGATTTATGTAGGAAGCGATAATCTGTTAAAGGCGTATGCAAGATACGGGAAAGATAATGACAATGGTGAGTATACCATCGATGAATTGATTCGAATGCGGGACGAGGGATATACATTCCTGGATGATGGACGCATCGAGGCACCGGAACCTGAGGTTCAGGAAGAACTTGATCAGGTGGAAGACGCCATCATCGCAAACAGTGCAGAGAAGAAATCTTCGGATGGAAATGCCACAAATGTTGTAAATGAGTCCATGCCGGAAAAGGCTTCGACCGATGAAGGTGCATCAAAACTTAAAGTGGATTCTGGCATGGGGAATTCCGAAGTATCTCCGATGGCATCCACAAAAACTGCAGATGAATCATCTACTGAAATTCGAAAGGAAATATCAGTGACTTCGAATGTGGATGACGACAAAACAGAAGCGGAAACAGATACGGATGCGAAGCAAGTGACTCGGGCGTCGCAGGAAGAAGTCCATACATCCAAAGCACCATTTATTATTCTGGTCATTATAGTGGCTGGTGCTGCGTGCCTGTTTTACTTTAAAAAGCAGAAGAAGGCGTAACGGCGGTCTAGTGCACTGATAAAAAGTCGAGAAGAAAGAAGGAACCAGTATGAAAAGAATCATCTCGCTGATACTTATCTTTTCATTTATATTGACGGCATGTGCTTCGAATCAGGTGTCGGTGGAAACAGGCAGTGGCGCAGTGGTGACATCGATGGAATCCACATCAGCAGTTGCAACAGATGCTGATGCAGATATTGGAACGAAGTCATCGGATGGTGTATTACCAGAAGAGGCATCCGTATCAGAAAGCAAGGAATCTGAAGACGGGCTTAAGGATGTTGCTGAAAAAACAGAGGATTCCGAAAATGGAAATACAGAATCGCAGGATGCGGAGCGTTTAAAGGAATACGCAGCCAGATACCAGCAGATCGAGGATCAGGAAATCGCAGATGAAAACCTTGATTTAAGTGATGAAAGACTGCAGCAGTATCTGAAAGACCGGATTTATCAGGAAGCTATCAACAGTTTTGACAGTGATCAATACATCATCGATAACATTGAAACCATATACTACTCCAAGGAATATATTGATAATCTTACCTATAATTCGATGGAAAATGTGTATTTCGGTTTCACGCAGGCGGAACTTGATCAGCAGTTTGCCGGGAAGAAATATGTTTTCACATTAGGAGAAAACGGCGAGACGACTGTACAGAAAGTTCATTCTTACGAAGACAATACAACAGAAGAGGTTCTTAAAAACGTAGCGATAGGCTCTGGCGTTTTATTAGTCAGTGTTACGGTGTCCACTGCTACCATGGGTGTTGCACCAGCCGTAGGAATGATTTTTGCGGTGGGAGCCAAGACTGGAACGGCCATGGCCATTTCCGGTGGAGCGATAGGCGGAATATCGGCTGGCGTTCTGAAGGGGTACCAGACAGGGAATTTTGAAGATGTGATGAAAGTAGCCGCAGTTGGTGCCAGTGATGGCTTCAAATGGGGCGCAATCACAGGCGTATTATCCGGCAGTGCATCTGAAACGTGGGGACTTTTGAGGGGTACAAAAAATGGATTATCTATGAATGAAGTTGCACTCATTCAAAGGGAATCTCAGTACCCATTAGATGTGATTAAGCAGTTTAAAAGCACAAAGGAGTATAAGATATATAGAAAGGCAAATTTACGGACACAGATGGTTGATGGTAAACTTGCCCTGGTTCGAGATATTGACTTACAGTATAAGAGTACTTTTCCTGATGGCACGGAAGTAACGAATCTCCAGAGAATGAAATTGGGTTACGCACCACTTGACCCGGCAACCAACAGTCCATATCAGCTGCATCACATTAACCAGGACCCAAATGGTACATTAGCTATATTAAAAGAGGCGGAGCATCAGGGGAATAGTTCGATTTTGAATAATCCTGATATTATTGAATCAAAGATAAGCAGAACAGAGTTTGCAAGAACACGAAAAGCATTTTGGAAAAGTTTAGGAAAACAGCTTAGCACATCAGCGTAAGGAGCAGAAATGACTTTGAATGAAATACTGGATCAGATTCCAGATCTTGTTGCAGGTACTGGAGCATCGGAAAAAGAGATAGAAAAAGCAGAAGAGACTTTAGGAGTAAAGTTTGCAAAGGACTATAAAGAATATTTACTGAACTATGGGGCTATAATGTTTGACGGACATGAGCTGACAGGAATTAGTAAAGCCGACTACCTGGATGTTGTCCATGTGACAAAGGATCAGTGTAAGTATTATTCTGATAAGAATGCAGCAGAAATGTATGTGCTTGAGAATCTTGGCTTTGATGGAATTGTAGTTTGGCAGACTTCAGATGGCGCGGTATACGAGACAGAAAATGGCCATAGAAAAATTATAGCGCATTCGTTAGTAGAGTATATCCAGACTATTGTGGATTAGTTAACCGAAGACGCATACAGATTAATCGGAACTGATGCAGGGAAGAGGGGTAAGGCTTATGAACACTTATAGTGATCATGAAATCGTTGAATCCATGGACGATATGAATCTGAATTCGCTTGTAGTTATGTCTCAGCAGGATGGTGAACATGATCTTCAGAACCATGTGGCATTCAGCATCCCTGTTGCGGAGCTGTCAACATTGGGAGCGGGAATTTCATCGCTTGTGCCGGCGTTTCATACGGTGACACAGACGGTATCTATTCCTGTAGATGGACTTTATAAAATTGCGAATGCAGCACCTGGAGATGTATTGAAAATAGCCCGAGATGGAAAAGCCTGGGGTGCACTTAAAACAGCGGCCGGTAGCTCGAAAATGGCAAAGTTCGAGCAGGTTGGCGCAGTGCCTGCCAGTGCACAGACGGTCGCCGCTTTTAATCCTGCAACGATGATGATGGCCGCGGCGTTGTATTCGATTGAAAAAGACTTATCGGAAATCAGCGAAACGCAGAAGAAGATTCTATCGTTTCTCGAGGTGGAAAATGAATCGCAGATTGAAGCGGATGTAGATTCCCTGACGAACATCGCAGCTAACTACAAATATACTTGGGACAATGAGGTCTCCGTTGCAGGAAACCATAAGCTGGCGCTGGATATTCAGAACCGGGCCAGAAAAAATATCCGTTTGTATGCCAGGCAGATAGCGGATACGATTTCGGCGAAGCACATGATTGTGGCGCAGAAAGACATTGATCGAGCGCTGACGGATCTGGAAAAGAAGTTTAAGTACTATAGATTATCCCTGTTTACATTTTCGCTGGCATCCTTGATGGGAATCATGTTGAGCGGTAATTTCGAGGAAGGATATATCGATACGGTTAAAGAAGAAATTGAGACACTGTCTGATGCCTATCGTGAGCAGTTCGAAAAGGGCTCGTTGTATCTGGAGAGACTGGGCAATGCAGGCGCCGAGACAGCCATAGCAAAACGAATCGCTTCGACGGGCAAAACGTTTGGAAAATTCATCGGAAGCATTCCTGTGGTCAAAGAAGGACCTGTGGATGAATTCCTTCAGGAAAAAGGTGAGCTGCTGCAGAATAAAGCACACGAGAGAGAAATGAAGGCGATCAGCACATTTTCTGCGTTAAGCAATCCTGGAACCAGAGTGTTTGTAAACAAAATGGAGGACATGATTCAGATTTATAACCATACCTCCAGTATTTGCGTGGATAAGCAGAACATATATCTTATCGCGTGAAATGCGCCCTCCCTGCTTCTAGATTTTACGTCGATCGCATCCTGAGATTGTCGCTCAGTATATTACTTTAGGCTGTAGGATTTGTTTATTCATTGAGGAAGATCATGGAACAAAAGCATTCATTTCGAAGTGAAATCATCGTTGGAATCATAGGTGTGGTATTTATTGTCGGCATCTGTATTCATGCATGGAAGGTAGCGTTTCCGTCGAAAACGGAGAAGAATACGGAGCAGATCGAAACCACGGTGGACGATATATGGGATAAAGAGGCACAGGTCGATGCTGACGAAAAGCTCATTCTCTCGATGAAGGAGGCCGTGCTCGGTGAATCGGAACAGCAGAAAAAGCTCCAGGTGTTTATTCAGAAGGTATCAGATGTGACGAAAATCACCGATGAAGGTGGATGGCCGTTTAAGTGGGGAGAGAAATATCAGTACATCAAGTATTCCGGAACAGCCACCTATACGGTGGACCTGGCGAATCTCGATGAACAGCATCTTTCGGTCAATAAAGAGCAGAAGACGCTCACGATTTACGTGCCGCATGCCGTGGAGAATCTGGATATTGACGAGGATGAAACACAGGCTGGAGAAACGGAAAATGTGGGTATCTTCTCGATTGGAGATCTGAAGCTCACGGAGGATGCCCGGAAGGAAGTGATTTCAGATGTTCGAAAGCAGATGGAGCAGAAACTGGTCGAAGAAAATGCCCTGGAAAACGCAGACAGGATGGCGAAGCTGAGTGTATGGGAAATCTATCAGCCGGTGGTTTCCAAAATCTGTCCGGATTATACCGTCGCAGTGGAATTTGAGAAAAACTGAGGGAATAGAAATGCTTGAAGAGAGAAGAATAAATCTGCCGATGATTATATTGATTGTCTGCCTGCTGGGTGCCGTGATTTCTGTGGCCTGTCTGGGTACGACATTTTCAAAACCAGAATCCTATGCGCCCATTACGGAGTCGCTGAACGAGAAAAAGGCCAATGTAGAAAAGCTGGCTGGGTCCGCAGTGGCATCGTCCGCAGCTATCACCTTGATTCCTGGAGATATCGGAACCCCGATTGCGGAAAAGCTGGCGGATCTGTCCGGGTATTTTCTGATTATTTTATGCGTGATCTATATCGAGAAATTTCTGGTCGCACTGACCGGTTTTGTGGTATTTGAACTCCTGTTGCCTATTGGACTGGTACTTCTGGGTATCAGCGGTTATATTCGCTATCCACTAAAGAAAATGGCTCTGAAAATCATCGCGCTTTCTGTCGTATTAAGCCTCTGGGTTCCGACGAGCGTCTATATATCACATGTGATTGAAACACAGTACCACGATGAAATTCAGCAGACGCTTGAAGAAGCAGATGCCAATGCAGCCACACTGCAGGGCGTTTCAGACCAGGCGGACCAGGAGGATTCGAGCCTCTGGTCCACATTCGTTCAGAAAGTAAAGGGCGGCAGTGCCACACTGATGTCAAAATTTAAAGACACCCTGAATGGTTTTGTAGATGCCATGGCCATTTATCTGGTGACCTCCTGTGTCATTCCGATTCTGACCCTGCTGCTGGAAATCTGGGTGATCAAAATGATCTTTCAGTTGAATGCACCGATACCATGGGCTGAATTGAAATTTCAGAAAAACAGCTTATCTTGAAATTGCAGCGCAAACGAAATTTCAAGAAAACGGCTTATCTTGAAATTGCAACACGAACGAAATTTCAAGAAAATGGCTTTTTGTGAAATTTCGAGGCAAAAACCGTCGTAGAAATTTCAAGTTCAGCGGTTCTGATTCGAAATCTGCCCTACCTGCTTCTTGATTTTAATGGCGATCGCATCATAAGATGCGATCGTCTGTCTTTTCGAAGCGATAACGTTGCCTGATATCCGGATACTTTTCATGATCGACTTCTTCCATAAACACATCTTGAAAATACCCTGTTTGCTACAAATTCCAGAAAATATAATGGCATCGCTCTTTGAAATCTTCCCTTTGCGAAAAGCATATAATGGAGCACAGGCCGAAAATCGCTTGTTTGTAACAAAGATCAAAAAAACTAATGGCGCCAGATTACTATAAACGTTTTTTGTGAGGTGAATGCCGGCGACCATTCATATGGTGACATGTCACAAAAAGCGCCTCTGATTTTTGTTCGTGCTTACGCGTTTAAGCATGCCGTATTCTGTTATTCTGGTGTACCATGTAATCAGCCCCCACAGAAAGTGAAGGAACGGATATGGCCGGCCAGCCGATCCGACCAGAAAGTACGAGGCTCCTATGATATCTGACTTTACGAAATCGCTTTATAAAATTGCGCTGCCGGTCACCCTGCAGAGCATGCTGCAGTCCTCCTTTTCCATCGTCGACCAGATCATGATCGGTCAGCTGGGTGAGACAAATATCTCCACCGTCGGCCTGTATGGAAACTTTTCGCTGATTTTCTCGGTAGTGCTCGGCGCGGTCAATACCGTCGCCGGTATCCTCATCGCACAGTTTCTCGGTGCCGGCGACGAAGAGGAAGCCTGGCGCGGCTTCGATATCAGCATGCTGCTCGGGCTTCTGATCGCGGTGGTGTTCCTGCTTGCATCCAGCATCTTTCCGGCGCAGATACTCCGATGCTATACACAGGATGTAGACATTGTCCGAGCAGGCACAGCCTACTTTCGAATCGTCGCGCTGTCGTTTATCCCGATGGCGGTGAGCACGATCCTGTCCGCGTGGCTGCGCTGTAAGGAGCATGCATCGATTCCATTTATCGCGAGTTTCGGTGCCGTCATCCTGAATACCGTGCTGAACTATGTATGGATCTTCGGCAGATTCGGATGTCCGGCGATGGGCATCCGCGGCGCTGCGATGGCGACGCTCGTTTCACAGCTTCTGAATGTCGGTCTGATCTGCATCGGGTTTATCCACTGCGTGAAAGCGGATGGCGACCGACCGCGATGGTCTCTGCATCTCGAAAAGATCAGCCTGCGCGATTATGCATGTATGATCCTGCCGATTCTGCTGAGTGAGTTCCTCTGGAGTCTCGGACAGAATGTGGAATCTGCGGTATACGGACATCTGGGGACGACGAATCTGGCGGCGTATACCCTGACCTGCCCCATCCAGGGCTTCTTCATGGGCGCGCTGAGCGGTTTATCTGCCGCGGCGGGCGTGCTCATCGGGAAGCGGCTCGGCCGGAAGGAGTACGACGATGCGTATGTGGAATCCCAGAAGATCATGTATGCCGGCTGTCTGGGTGCGATCATCGTATCCGTTGCACTCATCCTGATGGCGGGCAGGTATACGAGCGTCTATCGTGTGGATGACGCGGTCCGGCAGCTCGGGAAATCGCTCCTCATCGTCTTCGCGCTCTATGCCCCAATCAAGGTCGAAAATATGATCCTCGGCGGTGGCATCATCCGAAGTGGCGGCAACACAAAGCTGATCATGATGATCGACATCGCCGGCACATGGTGTATCGGCATTCCGCTCTGTCTCCTCGCTGCCTATGTACTTCACTGGGGCATCCTCGGCGTGTACACCCTGCTCACGGCCGAGGAAATCTTCCGGCTTGTGGTGTCCCTGCTGATTTTCCGGAAACGGACATGGATGATCAGTCTGTCGTAAGGCCGCATCCGCTGGCATCCGATATCAGACGATGTGCACCAACACCATATAGAACACGGTTCCGACGCTGATCGAGAGGACCGTGTTCTTTTTTGTGAGATGAAGGCCGGCAACCAGCAGGACCGCGGCCAGGAGCTCGAGATTCTCCTTCAGGCTGCCGGTCGGGATCGATTTCAGGCAATACACGACCAGCACCGCCATGATGGCGAAGGGCAGGGGCGCACCGAGAGTGCGGATCATCGGCGAAATCGCCCGGCGTCCGAAGACTACAAACGGCAGCGCCCGAAGAATCTGCGTGATGAGCCCCGGAATAAAAATCATAAGAAAAATCTGCGTCGTACTAAGATGGATCATCGATGGCCTCCTTCGCTTCCCGACGGGAGCTTACGGTCAGAATCACGGTCGTGAAAACAAGGGTCGGCAGCATGAAATTCGCAGCACCGACGAGGAGCAGGAACACGATGGAACTTCCGAACCCAAGCAGCGCCGGAAAGTGATTCGCGCTCCGCTTCCACTGGTCGATCACGATGGTGACGAAGAGCGCGGTCATCAGAAAGTCAATGCCTTCGAAATCAAAAGGGATGGCCGCTCCCATCGCGGCACCGAAAACGGAACCGAGCACCCAGCTAAGCTGGCTCAGGAGCTGCACCCAGAACTCCACCGTCGGACGATTCAGCTCCGCCGGAATCACGAGCGAGGTGAGGAGCGCATAGGTCTCATCCGTGAGGCTCCACACGAGATAGGGGTACTTCCAGCCGCCCTTCCGAAAATCCTCGAGAAAGCTGAAGCCGTAAAAAAACTGCCGGGAATCCATGATCAGCGCCGTCAGCGCCACCGTAACAAGTGAGGTGCCCGCGGTCAGAAACGACACCACCACATACTGAAACGCACCACTGTAGATAAAGATGCTGGCGAAGGCTGCCCAGCCCGCGCCGAGCCCCGCCTGCTGCAGCATGATGCCGAAGCCCGCCGCCAGAAAAAAATACGTGAGAAGAATCGGCAGTGCCCGCTTCCACGCATATCGAAATTCACACATAGATAGAACCGTCCCTGTTTCATAATGAAATACGTATTTAGACTAGCACGGACGCAGGGCGGATTCTATTACGTAAAAGCTCTCACCTGCTATAGACACAGGTAATATCACTGCAACAAAATCAGGTGTTTTCGTTATTCGTGTCATTTAGTGTGATTTTTCGGATTTTTTTCGCGTTTTTTTACACGAACTTTTTTCGTTTTTTCACACTATTCGACACGAATAACATAGCCCTTCCATAAAATCGCATCTGCTGTCATACTATAAGCTATGCGGAAGCCGTATTTTTGATGAAGATGGAGGATAAGAACCATGGAGAATTTGAGAACGTTTCACGCCGGTGATCTCGTCCGGCACTTCAAACGAGAGACGCTTGACCTGACGAAACCTGAGAACCAAACCCGCTAT
>Ga0129311_1001363_pt1 | contig 17448 bp, 16 predicted proteins | sample Go1ome_FD_94435 | JGI IMG/M metagenome (GOLD analysis project Ga0129311, IMG submission 94435) | Western lowland gorrila individual fecal microbial communities from Wisconsin, USA - Go1022B metagenome | ecosystem: Host-associated > Mammals > Digestive system > Large intestine > Fecal | place... | reverse complement strand
TTTTCAGATATTACTTCATGATATTTCCCATTCGAATAGTCATCTGCATATTGCAGCATTCGATTCATATCCTGTATTAGTCGACGATACGTAATAAAATCATTCGTCATTTTGACAGACCATGATCCTGACGCATTAAACCGATAGACACTCATGCAGTCTTTCAGATAATAAATTTCCCCTTGTAAAGCCATATAAACTGCACGCGGATAATCACCTACATGAGTCATTTGAAATTCTGTCGGTATAAAGAAGTATTCTCTTTTTATTAAAAGCGATGCTGTTGCGTATCCTCTATTTCCCCATTGAATGATATCTTCTGTAGATAAAACTCCATCGCCCTCTTTAATGCTGAACTTTGTCTTTTTTCCAGTAAGGCAATCCAAAACCCAGGCATTATGCACACAGGCCACCGCACTCGGATGCTCTCGCATGATATTTACCTGTTTTTGTAATTTATGGACATCGCACCAATAATCATCCCCTTCACAAAAAGCAACATAACGCCCTCTGATTTCAGGAAGCATAATTTTTGCTATGCTATTTCCCTTAGAATATTGATTTTCTTCTTCGTACAGCGGCCGTATGAGTGCAGGATACTTTTCTGCATACTCTTTAATTATTTCTGTTGTTCCATCCGTAGAAGCATCATCACGAACTATTATTTCAAAAGCAAAATCTGTTTCCTGATGAACACATCCATCCAATGCAGATTTAAGATACTCCTTTTGATTATATGTAATGCACAATATGCTCACTACAATTTCCTCTTGCATAAAACCTCCTGTAAAATTGGTATTAAGTTGAACCAGTAATCATGTTCCACGCAATATCAATTTCGTCCAGACACCGCTATCACACATCTGCAGATTCTATCCACTTCTTTCTCCTCAAGATCTGCATATAGAGGCAATGTCAGCACTCTCTTACTGATATGAAGCGCAATTGGTGTTTTTGCCGGATCATACTTTCCCTGGAAACAGTCAAAGGTATTGGTCAGAGGATAAAAATACTTTCTTGCTCCTATTCCTTCTTCCGCCAAAGCCTCAAACACGTCATTACGTGTCGCTCCGAACTCTTTCTCATCGATAATAATCGGAAAATAAGCATAGTTTGACTTCACGTCAGGCTGAATCGTATTGTATCGCAGGCCTTTCGTACCACCTAATATGCTTTTGTATTGTTCTACCACTCTTTTACGCTTTTGAATTTCCTCGTCCACATGTCTCAGATTGCAAAGCCAATGGTCGTCCCACTGACTCCAACATGATTGCCGATCTCGACAACAGTCCCCCGTTTTCTTGTTACAATGATTGTCCTGCTGTAAAGGCCAATTAAATTGCTTAAGAAGCTGCTTCGAATCGTCACATCATCACCAATCTTTAATCTTGCTCCCTTACTGTTATAGATGACGGGCACGCCCTTTAGAAGCAGTCTCTTTCCATATTGAACGCCGTTCAGCTTCATGATGATCTTAAACCAGTTGCTGTTCATTTCATTTCTCCGTCAAACTTTGGTATCTTTCCTGGACTAAGCATATTCCTCCACACCAGACAGATAACACGCTTTTCCATCAGAATACATATCATGAGGATCCTCTTCGGCACCGCCTGCGTATAGGCCGCAGAAAATTCAATGCAAACTCATTTCGTAACAGAATCAGAATCACCAGATAGGACAGAATGCTAAGCACAATGGTAATCACACTCACCAAATAAGCAGAACCTACAAAATGCTTGACAATGCAGCTGATGATAACAATGCTGATACATCCAGCCAGTGGCGCTGCAAGCATCTGCCGCCATCCCCGAATATGAACCTGCGCATCAATATGGGGCCGCAAAATTAAAACACTCAGGAATTCCGAAACAGCCGTTGTTGCCGCAGCCGCATTCAACCCCCAAACAGGAATAAAAATCAGATTTAAAACGACATTGACCGCAGCAGATGCGATTGAAGCCCGAAGACAGACTTTCTCCTTTCCAGCAGGAAGCATCATCATATTGCCGATCCATCCACCAATAAACGAACAGCCTAAGGCAATGGTCAGAATGTGAAGAGACAACGCAGCGCCGCGATAGGAATTGCCCGCGATCAGTACAATAATCTCTTCCGCAATCGCATTCAGTCCAACAATGCAGGGCATGCCCAGAACAATAATAAAATTCAGAGAATACTTCAGAAGCTCATTCACCTTTCCATAGTCTCTGCCGGAAAAGGCCGCGGACAGCTGTGGCATGACTACCCAAGCCACCGAAGCCACCAAAGTATTCACGATATTATAAATTCTGACTGACGTCCCATACAGGCCAACTTGAATGTCACCTTTAAACAATCCAAGGATAGTGGTATCCGAACTGGTGTAAATCGTTTGAGACAAAATCAGCGAAAAAAGAAGCAAGATTGGAGTAAGATGCTTCTTCCAATTGATGTGAAAGATAAGCCTTGTTCTGCAATACCTTCTTCGATAAAAGATATTAATCACATTGGTGCCGCTGGCAGACAGCACACTGATGCAGGCGTATCGAATATAATCCTCCGGCCGCCTCACAAACAGAAACATCAGAATCAGAGAAACAATCTGCATGCCTGTTGTTCTCAGAGTAATATACCGAAAATCCTCCATTGCCGAGTTGAGCCAGTCGGCTCCCAGCGTGGAAAACAGAATATTAAGGCTCTGGATCATAATCAGTTCTCTGTACGCATCCAGCGGTCTTGCAAATAACAGGGTAAAGCCAAGGGCAGCATAAGCCAGAAAGGTTGAACAAATATTAATAGACAGAATCTCGCTTGCGATATCTCCAAGCTTCTTCCGGTCATTTCTGTACTTCGAGCACTCCCGGATCGCATAAGTCGAAATTCCAAGAGAGGAAATCAAGGAGAAGTAGCTGACAACCGATCCGGAAAAATTAATTTTTCCAATGTTCTCAGCCAGAAGGACGCGGGAAATATAAGGGAAAGTGATCAGAGGATAAACAATTCCACACACTGACTTAACTGCATTGTAGATTGTGTTCTTCCTGACATCCGCTGTTCCCATCAATCTCTCCCAATTACCTTCTTAATCATGCTCCTTGCCCGTTCCTCCAGACACAGCCAGTTGTATTTTAGCATATATTGATACCGATAAGGTTTGTCCCATATTCCCTGGTACACACATCGGCACAAATCTTCCGTAGGTGAATACTGTAAAGAGGACCTTTGTGTTTTCCATCTCGCACACCAAATCGGAAAGAAATCAAGGAACAAATCCCTTTCCAGCTTTTCCCGATCCTCCTGCGTCAACTGTCCGTTACAGAAATAAGGCCCCAAAAGCTGAAAATAATTATCATAAAAGACATGGTACAGCCCGTAACTCACATTTTTGCCACGAACCTTCTGGGTATACGACAAGTCCGCATTCACCAGTACCATCCGATTCTTGCATGATGCAAGCTCCAACGCTTTCCTGACCTGCCAGAGCATCAGCTCCGCTCCTGCAGTATCCTCAGCAATTCCCTGACATTCTGTATCCCAGATACTGAAGCTGCCAATAGACGTCATCCAATAGCTGACGCAAAGGATCCCCTCTCGAAAGTTCTTCTCTTCATAAAGTTCCCTTCCCTCATGTCCCATCCAGCACAGATATGGCTTCGTATCCTGATATCGCAGGACAGCATCACACATACGCCGAAGTGATCCCTCTCGGAAACACAGCGTATCATTGCACAGTCTCCTCAGAATTCCATTTGCCCGGCTCAATGCCAGAGGGAAATTGTCATTGACGATATTTCGTTCATTCCGAAAATAGAGTATGTTCTCAAAGCGTTCTGCATACTCTCTTCCGACCTTTTCTGTATCATCCGAAGAAGCATTGTCCGAAATAACAATCTCAACCTCACCGGTTTTGAACTCATTCTGACAAATGATTGTTTCAATGCTATTCCTCAAGTAAGAAGCGCGGTTGTAGGTTGGGATGCATAAACTTAAATATGGGGTTGGCATATTATACCTCACGATTTACAATCAAAATTGAGACGCTCTTCCTCTACAACCAAAGGGCGATTCATAATACGAGTATTCATTGCCATAATATACTCTCCCATAAAGCCAAGGGATGCAAGTTGTACACCGCCCATAAAAAATACCGCAATAATAATAGGCGCGTAGCCTGCCGAGAATCTATTCCAAGCCACTAATTTAGCAACCATATATCCCAACGCTACGAGGAAACTAAGAAATGCAGTAGCGAAACCGCAAAAAGCAACCAACCGCATACCAGCTTTAGTATAACTGGTAAAGCTAAGCATAGCTGCATCATATAGCGTATACCAATTGTTATGCGTTTTTCCCGCACGCCTCTTAGCCTGAGTATATTCAATTTCCTTGCGTTCCGGTCCAAGTTCTGCAACAATTCCTCGAATAAATGGCGTAGGATCTTTCAACTCTCGCAGAGTCTGGACAAAACTCTTATCATATAATCCAAAACCAGTAAACTGTTCTATTTGCTCGACACTACTCATTTTCTTGATGAGCCTGTAATAACAGCCCCGAAGGAAATACATAATTTTATTTTCCAGGCTTGAAGTTTTACGTCCGATAACAATTTTATAGCCCTTCTCCCATTCATGCACAAAAACCGGGATGAGTTCTACCGGATCCTGGAAATCCGCACAAAACGGAATAGTACAATCGCCAGAAGTGTTTAAAATTCCATAGTAAGGGCTATTGAATTGTCCAAAATTTTTTGTATTAAAGATTGCACGAACATTTTTGTCCTCCGCACAAATACCTCGAATAATATCTCGCGTCTTATCCTGACTCTTGTTATCAATAAACAAAATTTCATACTCATATTCTGGAAGTTCTTGTTGAATTATATTACGAACTGCCTCATAGATTGGTCGAGCATTTTCCTCTTCATTATAAGTTGGAATCATCACAGAAATTTTTTTTCTCAAAATATATCACCTTTAAACTTTCACAATTAATCAAGTTTGAATGTATCTACACAATATCTGAATTCCATAAAAATAATATCAAGTATTTTTATGAAAATTGTGAAGAAATCTGGTTAAGAATCTTTACAAGATAATTAAATAATCCTGACCTCAATATACGAGATTCAAATAATTCTTTTCTCAATAAATCAACGATCATTCCTACTCCAAAAACGCACATAGATACAAACAAAATTATACAAATAAATTTCGGAGCACTGATCATATTATAATCATACAGACCTTCCGGAATCTTCCAAACAAGCAAACGAAAAAAATTATGGTCGTGAAAAAGCAGTACCCCAAATGTTGTACTTGCAATCAAATTAATTATAGGACAATATGGCATATTAAAATCTTTGACTATTAAAAAAAGCAATAAGCCCATCAAAATATTCAGAATTCCAGATTCTGTGGATTGTATAGACCACACAAAGTTTATAAACGAATTACTTGTATATATGGACATTATATTTGCTCCCCACGCCAAAAATAAAACAGCAATGAATATTGCAAAACATATTCCTCGTTTTTGCAATACTCTCATTGGCCAATTTTGTATAAAAAAAACAATAAAATAAATTAAAACGAACAAAAGGATCTCGCATGTGAATGGTTGCATATAGTCAATATATTGAGCAATCACTGGGCAAACGATCTGCGTTGCAGATAGAATATATATAATGTACAAGGTCCCTGTCTTTGTTAAGCCCGCTTGTATTTTCTGTATAATAGGAAGCAGAAGATAGAATGCCATATAACTTGCCGCATATCCATGCGAATTTCCCAATATAGGAAAAAGGCTTCCAACTATTTGTTTAACCCCAACAACGTTATCTTTACTTTGAAACTTGAAGGCAATCAATGTAAATAAAATATTATAGAACAAGACCTCAAACCATAATTTCCAGAACTTCTCTCCTTTAAATTTGGAATTAGTTAAGAACCAGCAGCTTAATACAATAAAACAATCAAAGCAAATTTTTCCAAATGGTAGTATAATATTTACGATTATTTTATTTGCTTCATTCGATATTGTCCACAAGTTTCCGTGCACGCAAAAATGAAATGAAACAATTAAAAACATACATACAATCCTTAATAGTTCCAAATTCGATTTTCGATAGTTTTCCATTTTCCATACCTACAAGAGCCTTGTTATTTTAAAAGATATGTCGAAACCGCATATCCATTTCCTAAATCAACAGTATGAAGCAGTTCATATCCATATGATTTGATCAATTGATTTTGAAGAAAGCTATTCATTTTTCCAGTCTGCATTGTATGAAAAGCGTTCTCATGACCTTCATAGGTACTTTCTGGAAGTTCGCAATAAATAATCATTTTAGGCGGATAAGCGTATAAACGTCCTATATCGAGATCAATAGCACTAGCACTAGACACATCAAACCACTCTACCAATGAATATGTAATAGCGTGTCTGTTCGTCATAGTGTAAAAAAACGGGCATTGCGGAAAAGTATATATTGAATCTTTCTCCGTCGTATTTGACATAACATCATTGTATACCGTTTCATAGACCTCTTTATCTATACTGCGCATATGGATGCCTTTCAAAAGAGGTATATTCACCTTTTCCGTATGCTCCCAAACTTCTCCTTGATCCAACCCCCACCAGTTATATGTTTGCATTGCTTTCCTAGCGACAAAGGTCATGGTCATAAAAAGTGAACAAATGACAACAGCCGAAAGTATAGCCTTTGAATCAGTTTTTATTGAATAATAAAATAATGTAGCAATAATGATGCCAAAGCCCATTGCAGTCTGGCTCACAGCTAATCCCCCAGACATTCCACTACCATATCCTTGAGTAAATACAAATCCCAAAATTGGAATAAAAATAAAATCATCATTTAGTTTGCTTTTCTTAGCAAAGTTTATGACAAATGAAAACGCTAAAACAAAAAAGGCTATAGCTGAAATAAAATAAGTCGTATACGGAATTAGTGTATCATATTGTTCCACCGTAGTCTCTGCTACTCTACTACTTATTCGTGGTAAAAATGCAACAACTATTGTACTTATACCTATGACGACAATCCATATATTATGAGTATATATATTTTTTTCTTCTGTTTTATACCTAAAATATAGAATTTCAAAAATCACAACAATTATTATGGCGTTTAATCTCTGCTGCCAAAAGGTTGGCCATGCGTCAAGAAGCCAATTAAACAGGGCGTTTTCTAATCCCCCTTTGGCTGATAAAGCGTTTTTAAAACAGCAATCAATAAAGCTGTCAAAAGAATTTGTTGCCAAAAGATAAACGCCCATTAATGAAAAAGAGAGCATGATTGCACTTACTACATTTTTTAATTCATCAACGAATTTCTTTTCTCGAGTAACGGCAGACAAAAAAATATAATATACTATCACAAACGCAATCATCAACATGCCATTACTTTGCTTGATCATACATTCCGCAGAAACTGAAAATCCGCAGAGCAAAGCATATACCGAACCAAATTCGCTTTCTTTTTTATTTTTACAAAGCAAAATAATTGCTTCAATACACGAAAACATCAAAAGCAGTACAAATAGTATCGTTCTTTTTAAATATCCATGACCTCCTATGATGCCCCAAATCGATACAAATCCCATAATAATCGGAGTAATTTGAAGCATATATTTTATTCTTCTTCCAATTAATGTCCTATTTTTTAAGCAACATTCTGTAGAACAAAGCAAAAGCAGTAATGTCAAATATGCAAATAAATCATGGAATCTAATATAGTCATAAAAAACCTGTGCAACCTCACTTTGAATATAAAAGCATGTAACAATTGCTACAAACGCTGCGGTTACTTCATTAAATATTTTTCTAAAGATTAAATATATAGTTACACATATTGCAGATGAAACAAATATTCCCAGTATTCGTACTGCCATAATGCTATAGCCAAATACTCTCGTAAAACCTGCAATTAAAAAAATATATAACGGGAAAAAGAGATATTCAAAATCCCGATACGGCAGTTTTCCATGATTGATCATCCATGCATATTCTGTATACCACCCTTCAGAAATAGGCATTGTTATAAATGAAAACATTGTAGCAACTACTGCACCTGCAATAGCACTACATAAAAGGCCAACATAAAATGCTTTTTTTTGTGTTATAATAGAACATATCATCTACGAGAATCTCCTTATAGTTTCATTGGCATTTTTCTCGTGCCCATTTCACAGTTTCTCTTATACCTTGTTCAAAAGTGTACTTTGGTATAAAACCAGTATCCTCTGTCAGATTCGAAATATCCGCCTCCAAATGCATCACCTGATTGGGATAATAGGGCAGTTCGCCAAGTCCAACTTCCAATTGAGGATCTACTGCGTCTCGTATAGCAAGAATAAAATCTCTCAACAGCCTAGTCTTTCCTGTTCCCAAGCAATAGATAGAGCCGTCTGTTCCTTTTTCTGCAACAAGACGGAACGCTCGGGCTGCATCTTTATTATAAATATAATCCCAAACCTGATCACCCTTGGTAAACGGGACTCTTTCTCCATGCAGCATCTTTTTAATACTCCCCATTACCATGGTATAATCGCCATCATATGGGCCGTATAAGCTCACAATTCGGCACCACTCATGCCGAATACCATATTTCTTGCACTGGAGGCGGCTCATTCTGCCCGCTTCCAACTTGGCAAGACCGTAGCCATTATCAGGATTGCATGGCAAATCTGGGTGCAAGACTCCATCTACATGGCCGAACTCACTCTGACTCCCCGCTCCAATGAAAACTTTGCATCCAATTGCTGCTGCCAGGTCAACTGCATCCAATGTATAGATAATATTATTTGCTTGACGCCGGATATCCTGTCTGGGCGGACCAAATGGGCCATCCCATGCAAAATGATAAAACGCATCATAATCATGCGACAGAGCGTCTTTTATACTGCTCAAATTTGAAATATCACATTCGACAATATTTACCAGTCGGTGCTTCGGAATTACAGAAAGCCGTTTTGAATTAGGACGGCAAATGGCTGTTACCTGAATATCATGCGCGATCATTTCCAGAATCAACGAAACACCTACTGCTCCGGTCGGACCAGTCAGGATGATCTTTTTTAACTGCATCACTAGATCTCCTTCATCATCGGGATGTACATATTCTCTGCCAATTCATCACGAGAGATGAATGGTGCAAGATCCTCCAGGGGAGGAGAAACCAAACTGCCATCTGAACGTTTCATAGTCGCAGACTTCGGTTCAAATTTTTGAACCGTATCTACATACACCTCACACAATTGATAGCCGGGTGTCTGTAATGTTTTTTGAATATTCTCTTTTAGCTCAGCATTTGTGTGAATAGAAGAATATGGAATACCATATGCATAGGCTAATTTTTCAAAATTCGGGAAACCAAGATCTCCTGTCTCTGGGCCAACACCAATCATTCCATCTTTGAACAGATTTTTTTCCGTTAAACGCATCTGATGGTAACCGGCATTGTTAATCACAAAAATTTTAATAGGGAGCTTATTGGTAACAATAGTCTGTAATTCCTGCAGATTCATCTGAATACTTCCATCACCTGCTATGCAGACCACATCTTTATAATTATTTGCAGCACAGGCACCGATCGCTGCAGGAAGATCATAGCCCATACTGGACAATGAACAATTCATGATAAACCGATCATGCTCTTTAATATAATATGCTGCACTCCCTACTACACTGGCTGAACCATTTGCAACAACTGTGACAGCGTTTTCAGGTAAACCACGGCTTAGAGCATCAATAAAGGCATATACATTGCAGATATCTTTTTGTTCTTTCTGATTTTCCTGTACAACCGGATATTTTTCCTTCCAGCAAACGCACTGATCCACCCAGGCTTTCTTTTCTTCACAAGGATTCTCGCGATATGCTTTTACAAGTGCATTCATGAAAGCGCTTGCATCCGCACACACCGGCAGATCTGCACGCATAATCGGCTTTCGAAGCTCATCTGCGTCAATATCATCTACCACAACATAAGCATCTCTTGCCCAAAGGTTCACATCAAAGCCAACCTGATAAATATTCAAGCGCGTTCCAATGCAAATAAGCAGATCACTGTTCTGCACTGCAAAATTACCGGGACGATCTCCCATGTTGCCGCCCCGTCCACAATAATAACGATCATCTGTTGCCATCTCATCAATGCTGTCCCAGCAGGTTACCACAGGAATGCCGAATTCCCGTGCCATATTGCGAAGGATTTCAATGCCTCCAGAAAGGCGAATGCCATTCCCTGCATAAATAACCGGTCTCTTGGCTTTTTTCAGTTTTTCAATGACAGCTTGAGCTGTCTTTTCCAATTTTGTTTCCGAGAACAGGCGCATATCCGGTGCCATTCCCTCATATCCAACCAGATCATCCGGGTCTACATATGCTCCTTGTATATCAAGAGGAATATCCACCCATGCCGGACCCATACGTCCGGAAGTTGCCTCGGCGTACGCACGCTCCAATACATACCGAATCTGTTCTTTTCGTTCCACCATAACTGCATATTTAACAAAGTTTGTCAGTGCAGATACAATGTCCACTTCCTGATTGCCCAACGACCGCAGTGGCAGATGGTTCAAACGAGTTGTCAATGTAGTTTTAGTCTGACCAGAGAACACCAGCATTGGAATAGAATCCTGATATGCACCAACCACACCGTTAAGTGCATTGATGGCACCAGGGCCACTGGTAACACAGCAAATGGCTGGTTTATTATGGATACGGGCATATCCTTCTGCAGCAATGGCAGAAGCCTGCTCATGGTGGTTATAAATGCAACGAAGTTTCGGATGATGACCGAATGAATCATTCATGTGCATCGAACCGCCACCACAAACAGTAAATACATTAGTGATTCCCTTCTGTGCCATAAACTCTGCGATGTAATCAGATACTTTTACTTTCATTTCCCCACCTCAAATATGGTCAAACAGATACCGAACCGCCTGCTCAATCTCACTACGTTCGACGTCATGCACAATTTCCAGTTTCAAATCTTTTCCCTTCATCAGAACTGCGGTTAAACTGGAGCCGGTCTGTTTCTTATCTTTATGTATCGCTTTGATGATATCGTCCATATCTACATCAACATCATTCTTATTGATTTTGATAATCTGATAAAGCAGTTTTTCAATTCGCTGAACCGTTTCTTCGTCCATCCAGCCACGTGCAAGCGAAATGCGGTTTGCCACAATCGTTCCCATAGCAACAGCCGTACCATGTGGAATAGCATAATCGCTCACGGATTCAAATGCATGGCCGAAGGTATGGGCAAAGTTCAATTGAATGCGAACGCCACGGTCAAACTCATCCGCCTCAATAAACTTCTTTTTAAACGCAAGACTGCTTTCTACAAAGGTAAGAAGAGTATCATCATCGCGTTCCAACAGTTTGCCGAGATTCTCTTCCATATTACAAATTCCTTCTTCCCCTCGCATAACATTGAATTTCACAACTTCTCCCAATCCACTGCGAAAATCACGAGGCGTCAATGTCTTAAAGAATGGAGTACAGATATACAATCTATCCGGAGGATAAAATGTACCTAACAGATTCTTGAATTTTTTGTAATTCAAACTTGTTTTTCCGCCGATACAGCTGTCACAAGATGCTAGAAGAGTCGTTGGATAGAAGGTCCAATGAATACCGCGATAAAGAATATTTGCCACAAATCCAGTTACATCCTGCACAATTCCACCGCCAATCGACACCAGTCTGGAATTGCGTTTTGCAGGAATGCAAGTCATAATCTCACAGATTTCCATTGCAGTTTCAATAACCTTGTGCTCTTCTGTTGCCTCAAGAATATACAGTTGCTTCTCTGGAATACTTTCAAAAAGTCTGTCCCGATATAAGTCATAAACATTCTTATCAATCACAACAAAGGTCTTTTCATCCACCACAAGAGCTTCCAACGGCTCAAAATTATTATGAATTGTCACTTCATATCTTTTGGTTGCTGCCTGAATAAACACTATTTACCCTCCTTCATCAAAGCAAAGTTTCTCCACCATCTGCTACGACAACACTTCCTGTTACAAAGGATGCCTCATCTGAGACTAAAAACAAAGCCACATTCGCAATTTCACGCGGATTTGCCATCCTATCCAAAAGATTGCACCCCTTAAATCTTGAAAAATCGCGATTTGTAAAAAGATTCGTCACCGTCATGCCCGGACATAAACAGTTTACTCTCACATCCGGAGCATAATTCTTAGCCAGGTAACTTGTGAACTGAATCGCAGCAGCCTTAGATGTTGCATACATATAACTACGTTTGCCCTTAATATAATGATGCAGCCCATTGATAGATGTATTATTCAGAATATTACCATGACTATCCTTTAACATTCCGATAAAGTTCTGGCAAAGATATAACATAGATTTCAAATTTGTATTATAGGTTAAATCCCAATCCTCATCCGTAATCTCCTCAAGACTTCCTGTTCGAAGTACCCCTGCATTGTTCATCAGAATATCCAACCTGCCAAATTGCTCTTCAACCCTACTTTTTAAACGTTCAACACTGGCTCGATCGGTAACATCACAAGGAAAAAATACAACACAGTACCCTTGACTTTGTAATTCTTTTTCAACCGCCTTTCCTCGCTCTGTCCCACGAGAAGCCATAATAACGGTTGCACCTTCTTCAGCAAAACGTTCGGTACAACCAAGGCCAATGCCCGATGTTCCTCCAGTGATTAATGCAATTTTATTTTCCAGTCTACCCATTTTTTATTTAACCTCTATTGTGTTTCATATCTGGAATGAGTAACAAATCGAACTGTCAACTCTTTCTTATGGTTTTCGAAGAATTCCATACCATATTTATTCAGTTGTTTAGCCTTTGCTCTTACTTCACTATACTCCATCATTCTATCAAAATAATTCAAATCATCCGGTACATAACCATCAAAACCAGCTAAAGAGACACGATCAATCCCAAGATAAATCAGGATTCGTAATAACATGAACAACGAATTATCTCTTATCTCCGCTGTTTCATCCAGAAAATCGCCATAATTAAAAATATAATCAAAGTGCCCATCACAACTTGTCACATTGGATGTTGCAATTGTGACTGGGCAATTATTCATATCATTGATTTTATCCGACATTTGCAGATAACGATGGGCGTTTGAAACAAATAGATAATCTATTTTAAATACTTCCGGAATGTAATTGACTGCAATAACTACGGAATGATTCTCCTGAATAAAATCTGCAATCTTTCCGCACTCGCTCTGTACACTGGTTCCAGGTCCAAGCAAAAGGATTTCCTTACCGTCCAACCTTTCCTTCAAATTAGCTTCGCATACAACATCTTTACAATCCTTAGCCATATGGTTCAAATAGAGCTGCTCAAGCAGTTCCTTGTTTTTTCCCAACTTGTCCTTTTCGGGGATCTGCTGCAGTATTTCATTAATCGATGTTATGGACAACGTTTGTTTATTCATAAGATAACCCACATAATCCGGGTGGCATCGATTCAATGCAGCAATAAAATAATATAGGCTGTAACCCCAATTATACTTTTTTTTCAAATCAAGAATGCAGGTATAAATAGCCTCTTGAATCTGTTCAATATTATAGTTTTTTCCAAAATTTAGATTCATATACATTGCCAACAATTCAAGTGGAGCATTACCGGCAGATTTTCCCATTCCATACAAAGTTCCATCTACCAGGACATCGCGTTTCAGGCCACGATTCAACACTGAAACAGCATTGGCATATCCTAATTGAAAATTATTGTGTGCATGATAACCTAAACAAATGTCCTCATCAAGATTTGCGTCTATAATATCAATGATATGAGCCAACGTGGGTGCATCACACAAACCATATGTATCTACCATAGACGCAGCAAAAGGGTGGCAGTCATTTATTAATCCGACTACCTCCCTTAATTCATCATCCGTGTAGCTTGTCACAGAAACCAATTGCGTAAATACTTTATACCCCAGTGCCTTTACTTGTTTGCAGAATTCCAAAGCCGGATGCATTTTATCTTTTTTAAAGATAACACGAATACCGTCCAAACAACTCTCAGCGCAAGGCTTAAGATTTTCAATTCTGCATGTGCCAAAATCAATCATGCCAACTACCATGGCATTACCATGGTCAAATTTTCCAAAAATCTTGTTATAAGACTCTGTATCAGGATTAATTGTCCGATTAGGATCAAAAGACCGTCTGTCATCCAGAAAGCCAACTTCAATCACATCAACATTACTATGAACCAAGCGACGGAATATGTAGGAAATATTATCTTTTCCAAAATTCCAATCATTTAAATATCCGCCATCCCGTAACGTGCAATCCAATAATCTTATTTTTCCCATGATCTTGCCTTCTTTCTGAACACTCCCGCCATGAAAGCATTTTCCAGTAAAACGGACATATTCCTTACCATTTTTTCCACGGTGCCTTGCCTTCTGCCCATAACTTTTCCAGTGCTTCTTTTTCCTTCTTGGTATCCATGCACTGCCAATATCCGGTATGGCGATAAGACATCAGTTCGCCTTGTCTTGCAATCGCTTCCAATGGCTCGCGTTCAAAGCTGGTCTGATCTCCATCAATATAGTCAAATACTTCCGGATTGAGGACCATGTATCCCGCATTGATCAATGCGCCGTCAGAGCTGCTCTTCTCACGGAATGAGCGCACAGCGTTATCACCGGAGACATCCAGGATTCCCTTCTGCTGCTCTACCATCACGGAGGTCAATGTAGCCATTTTCCCATGTGCCTCATGATATTCCAGAAGCTTTCGAATATCCACATCGCAGACGCCGTCACCATAAGTCATCATGAACGGATGATCTCCGATATACTTCTGCACCCGTTTGATTCTTCCTCCGGTCAATGTATTCAGCCCGGTATCCACCACTGTGACCTTCCAGGGCTCGGTATGTTTATCGTGAACAACCATCTTGTATTCTTCCGTCAGATCGAAAGTAATATCAGATGTATAAAGGAAATAGTTGCGAAACCATTCTTTAATGATCTGCTGCTTATATCCTGCACAAATGATAAATTCATTAAAGCCATAGTACGAATACTCTTTCATAATGTGCCAAAGGATCGGCATCCCTCCGATTTCAATCATCGGCTTTGGCTTGTACTCCGACTCTTCCGAAATACGAGTCCCTAATCCTCCTGCAAGTAATACAACCTTCATAGAAGGCATCTCCTTTCCTTAATGTGCCGATTTGGCTGTAAAGACAGCATTTCTTCGCCGTTCTACTTCTTAAACGTCCAATACTTATTGATCAGGAAATTCGCTGGAACTGTAATAACCAGATTGATCAGCGGAGCAAGGAATTCTGAAACAGAGAATACATTTACCCACAGCCACAGCAATACAGCGCTGAGAAACAGCCCGGTAAAGGAATACGACACATAGGTTTTTGCCAAAGATCTCCAGAACGGTCTTTTCTCCCCCTTCTCCAAGGAAAACACCATTTTGCTGTTCCAGATATAAGACCAGAACACGCTGATCACAAAAGCCAGAACCTGTGCTGCCAAATAGTCATAGCGAAAAGACACAATTCTTCTGATTCCCAACAGGCCAAAGGTATAAATCAGGTAAGAAATAATGGTATTGCTCAAACCTACGATACCAAATTTCACAAACTGAAAGAAGCCCTCGCTTCCGGATTCTGTAGCCTCTCTATGAAAAATCTTGCAGATCATCCGCCAGGCAATCGCACTGATCCGCTCAATCAATTCTGATAATTTCATCATATTGTCATCACTCAAAGAATTCCTTGATCTGCTGCTCCATTACGGAATTACAGTCCCCACCTTCAATATAAGCATGGGACCATTCACATACTTTTTCGATTGCCTCCTGAATATGCCACTTCGGTTTCCAGTTGAAAGTACTCTTTAATTTGCTGCAATCCAGCTTAAGAAAATTTGCTTCATGCGGAGCATTTTGTTCTGCATGGTTCTCCCAATGCGCATTTTCTCCGTAGTACTTGCAGAACAAATCCACCAATTCTCCTGTTGTCACGCAGTCACAATCATCCGGTCCAACATTGTATGCATCCGCCAGTGACGGAGTATCCCATTGTGCTGCGGCAATCATCAGATAACATGACAATGGTTCCAGAACATGCTGGTATGGACGGGTACTGTAGGGATTTCTGACAATGATCGGCTCGTTCTTCTCCATCGCTCTTACGCAGTCCGGAACAATCCGATCCTTTGCAAAATCTCCTCCCCCAATCACATTGCCAGCTCTTGCTGTTGAAATCGGAACCATATAGCTGCCATCTTCTTTCATAAAAAAGCTCTTCCGGTAACTGTGTGTAACCAGTTCCGAACAGGATTTGGAATTGCTATAGGGATCATATCCATCCAACGGCTCATTTTCGCGATATCCCCAGGCCCATTCTCTATTCTCATAAACCTTATCTGTCGTAACATTTAAGAAAGAGCGCACAGAGTCGCACTTCCGGACCTGTTCCAGAATGTTCACGGTGCCCATTACGTTCGACGCATATGTACCTACCGGATCCTGATAGCTGGTCCGTACGATCGGCTGCGCTGCCAAATGAAGAATAATATCAGGTTTTACCTCCTGCGTTACCTTTGTCAGATAGTCCAGATCACGGACATCCCCGATGTAGGATCTCATATGGTCTTTCATCTTGGTAATCGCGAATAAAGATGGATCCGTTGGCGGTTCCAAGGCATAGCCATATACTTCCGCACCAAAATCCAAGAGGACCTGACACAGCCAGGTTCCTTTAAAACCTGTGTGTCCTGTTATAAATACCTTTTTTCCTCTGTAGAAATCAGCAAACTGATTTCTGCTGAATGTGCTTTTCGGCATACATTTATTCTCGCTTTCTATTTTTCTTCACTGGCAATACTTAGTGTCTGCTCAAAATTCTGCGAATCAGGCTCCATAGCTTCTTCATCGGACGCTTTTTGGTTTTCGCCATGGCAAGGTATCTTCGTTTGCGATCAAAAAACACTGACGTTTCTGAATGATCAGATCGTCAAGAGCGACACGCATAGGGAAGGCCTGGCGTCCTTCGTGAGAAGGAAAAAGAGAAGAATACGCTTTTTCCAGACTTGCCCATTTAAAGGGAGCATTGAGATTATAACTTTTCCAGTTAGTTCTCATAAGTGGCATAACCCCGGAAGTTTGACACCCCAAAGTCCCCCAGAGCCCTCAGGGCCTTATTTTTTTGAGCAATTTGAAATATTTTAATATGGTAATACGGTAATATATATGGTATACTGTTCTCATCAGTTTATCTTGTTCAATGCTGGGAGCAATGCCATGCGTGTCACTAAGAACAAAACCAAAAACGGTTTCTCTTTTTATATCATTCGTTCTGTCGACGGAGGATCCACCGAAGTTGTCGAGAAGCTTGGAACAGAAAAAGAAATCATGGAGAAGTATCACTGCAAGGATGCAGAAGCATGG
>Ga0129311_1001362_pt1 | contig 17451 bp, 15 predicted proteins | sample Go1ome_FD_94435 | JGI IMG/M metagenome (GOLD analysis project Ga0129311, IMG submission 94435) | Western lowland gorrila individual fecal microbial communities from Wisconsin, USA - Go1022B metagenome | ecosystem: Host-associated > Mammals > Digestive system > Large intestine > Fecal | place... | reverse complement strand
CAGGCCTTTGAGACCATCGAGGATATCTACAGCACCGATGAGATCGACGCGACGGTGACGAGACTTCTCCCGACGAAAGAGGACGTGAAGACCATGTTCCGGGTCGCTCCGGTTACAGGCCTCATCGGAACCATCATCGGCATCATTCCTGGTGCCGGTGCCGATATCGGATCCTTCGTCGGATACAACACAGCCCGCGGCATGTCCAAACATCCGGAGTTATTCGGTAAAGGAAGCCCGGAGGCTGTGGCGGCTTCTGAGGGCGGCAATAACGGTGTAACCGGCGGTGCCATGATCCCGATGCTGACACTCGGTGTTCCTGGTGATGCCGTAGCGGCGATCATGATCGGTGCGCTGACGATCCAGGGTCTTACCCCGGGACCGATGCTCTTCAAGACAAACAAGGTTCTCGTTTACACGATCTTCCTTGGAATGTTCGTGGCAAACACCATCATGGTACTCCTTGGATTCTCCTGCATCCGCCTTTTCACAAAGGTATTAAGCGTTCCGAAGACGATCCTCACACCGATCATCTTCATCCTCTGCGTAGTCGGAAGCTACGCAATGAGAAGCAACTTCTACGATGTAGGAACGATGCTGATTGCAGGCGTTATCGGCTGGCTGATGGGTAAAGTAAAGATCCCGACAAGCCCGGCGATCCTTGGCCTGATCTTAGGACCGATGGCTGAGAAGAACTTCCGTACCGCGCTCTTAAAGTCCAGCGGAAATGTGGGAGTATTCTTCAACACCCCGATCTGCTGGTTCTTCCTGGCTCTGATCGCGTTCACACTCATCGGTGCTGTCCGCAGCCAGTTAAAACCTAAGAAAAAAGCGGAATAACCGCTGAGAAAAATTGCATAAAAATTAAGGGCGTCCTGACCAGGTTTGGAATCGATTTCCAACTGGCAGGACGCCTTTTTTGGTGAAAACTTACAAAAATTATAAAAAACGGCGTGAAAACGAAACTATCTTTTGTGAAGACCTGCCAGAAAATCGTTGACAATTTGTATACAACAGGATATAATGATTCGTGTAAAAATTTCATAAAGAATCCTAAAAAATCGTTAAGAAAGTATTAGGAAAAGAGAAAAGGAGCAGGTTTTATGAGAAAAAGAGTAGTATCGCTCGCAATGGCAGCAGCTATGGCTCTCTCCCTGACAGCTTGCGGAAGCAGCTCCAGCACAACAGAGACAACTGCAGCAGCAACAGAGGCAGCAAAGGAAGAGACAACTGCAGCAGCTGAAGGCGCAGCTACAGAAGCAGCAGCTTCCGACGTTGACACATCCGCATGGAAGGACAAAACAGTTACATGTATCGTTCCTTACGATGCAGGCGGCGGTACCGATACAGTTATGCGTGCTTTAGCAGACGCAGCGAAGGGTTCCTTCAAGAACATCTCCGTAGAGAACCGTTCCGGCGGCGGCGGAGCAACCGGTATGCTCGCTGGTGCAAACGCTAAGGCTGATGGCACAACCGTTACTATGATCACTGTAGAGCTTGCAACTCTTGAGGCTATGGGTACAAACGCTGGTCTTACATATTCCATGTTCAAACCGATCATGATGGTAAACAGCGCATGTGCAGCTATCACAGTTAACGCGAAGGATGACCGTTTCAATACAATTGAAGACTTCATCAACTACGCAAAAGAGAACGAGGTTTCCATGGGTAACTCCGGTAACGGCGCTATCTGGCACCTTGCAGCAGCTGGTCTTGCAAAAGAGACAGGCGCTCAGTTCAAACACGTTGCTTATGATGGAGCAGCAGGCGCTATCACAGACCTTCTCGGTGAGCACATCGACGCAGTAGCAGTTTCTTACGCTGAGGTTGCTAACTACGTTGAGTCCGGCGACTTAAAGGTTCTTGCAGTTATGAACGACAAACGTCTTGATTCCATTCCGGACGTTCCGACATGCCAGGAAGCTGGTTACAATGTAGTTCTTGGTACATGGAGAGGTCTTGGCGTTCCGAAGGATACTCCGGATGAAGTTGTTGACCAGCTCTATGAGATCTTCTCTCAGGCAGCACAGTCTGACGCATTCGTTGACTTCATGAACAAGTCCAACAACGTAATCGACGTTCTTGACGGCGCTACATTCGAGGAGCGTATCAAATCTGACCTTGAGACATACACATCTCTTGTTACAGATCTTGGTCTGAAAGTACAGTAATGTAAACCGGCTCAACGGGGAGTGGGAAACCCACTCCCCTGTTTTGTCTGAGAGGGCTTTCCCCAGGGAGACCTCTGCGAGACAGTTGTTTTAGAATGGAGTTTCAATATGAGAAAAGGAAATATTATCGCAGGTCTGATCTGCGCAGCTTTAGCTGTTTATGTGATCGTTACCTGTCTTGGCTATCCGAGAGCAGAAGCTTACGGTACAGGCGTTCCGGGTCCGGGACTCTGGCCGGGGATCATCGCTGCACTTCTTCTGATCTGCTCTGTAGGCCTTATCGTCGTTACCCTGATGATGAAGAAAGACCAGTTCCCGGAGCTTCCAATGTGGACACCGGGTACAAAACGTGTATACATTTCCATGGCGATCCTGCTTGTATACATGCTGGTATTATCTACACTTGGATTTATCATTCCGTCAGTGATCATGCTGTTCGCGTTCTGCCAGTGGTTCCATAAAGGCGCTTTCTGGAAAAACGCACTGATCTCCGTAATCGTGGTCCTGGCAATTTACTTTGTTTTCAAGAACTTCCTGAATGTGCCGATCGACTTCGGTATGTTCAGCATTTAAAGAAAGGGGTAGCAGAATGAGTTTCTTTTTAGAAGTATTTCAGAGCGCGTTCAGCCCCATGGTACTGTTCTACATGATCGCAGGCGTAGCAGCCGGAATCTGTATCGGAGCACTGCCGGGACTTACCGCAACTATGGGTGTAGCCCTTCTTCTGCCGCTTACATTCGGTATGGATGCCACAGCAGGTATCCTCATGTTACTTGGAATTTACGTGGGAGCAATCTACGGCGGATCTATTTCCGCGATCCTTTTACATACACCTGGTACACCGGCATCCGCTGCAACCGCAATTGATGGATATCAGTTCTCCAAGCGCGGTGAGGCAGGACGTGCACTCGGTATCGCGACACTTTCCAGCTATGTTGGCGGTGTTGTCAGCGTTCTCTGCTTATGGCTTATCAGCCCGCAGCTCGCAAAGCTTGCTTTAAAGTTCAGCTCTGCTGAGTTCTTCTTACTTGCGGTATTCGGTCTCTGTATCATCGCCAACATCTCCGGTGAGAACATGGCAAAGGGCCTGATCTGCGGATTCTTAGGAATCTTAACAGCTACTGTCGGTATCGACAGCGTAACAAGCTATATTCGTTTCACAGACAACGCAAACCTTCTTTCCGGTATCCAGTACATCCCGGTTATGATCGGTCTGTTCGCGATGAGCCAGGCTTTCGAGACCATCGAGGATATCTACAGCACCGACGAGATCGATGCGAGCGTAACAAGACTTCTTCCGACAAAGGACGATGTGAAGACGATCCTTCGTGTCGCTCCGGTAACTGGTCTGATTGGAACCATGATCGGTATCATCCCTGGTGCCGGTGCTGATATCGGATCCTTCGTTGGATACAACACAGCACGTGGAATGTCCAAAAAGCCGGAGTTATTCGGTAAAGGAAGCCCGGAAGCCGTTGCAGCTTCTGAGGGCGGAAATAACGGTGTAACTGGTGGTGCTATGATCCCGATGTTAACACTCGGTGTTCCTGGTGATGCCGTAGCAGCGATCATGATCGGTGCGTTAACGATCCAGGGTCTTACTCCGGGACCGATGCTCTTCAAGACAAACAAGGTTCTCGTTTACACGATCTTCCTTGGAATGTTCGTAGCAAACACCATCATGGTTCTCCTTGGTTTCTCCTGCATCCGCCTTTTCACAAAGGTATTAAGCGTTCCGAAGACGATCCTCACACCGATCATCTTCATCCTCTGCGTAGTGGGAAGCTATGCGATGAGAAGCAACTTCTACGATGTAGGAACGATGTTGATTGCAGGCGTGATCGGCTGGCTCATGGGTAAAGTAAAGATCCCGACAAGCCCGGCGATCCTTGGCCTGATCTTAGGACCGATGGCTGAGAAGAACTTCCGTACCGCACTCTTAAAGTCCAGCGGTAACCCGGTCGTATTCTTCAACACACCGATCTGCTGGTTCTTCCTGGCTTTGATCGCATTCACACTGTTTGGTGCGATCCGCGGACAGCTTAAGAAGAAAAACTAAATCGTGAGAACTGCGTCTTGGCGCGGTTTGAAACATGAATTTTATAAGCCGCATCTGCTTTCCGATTTTAGTGTCAGAGAGTGGATGCGGCTTTTTTGCTGCCTTGAAACAGAAAAAGACTGCGGTGGAAGAATGATATGGCGGTATAAGGCCAGCGATGAGCGGAAGATAAGAAAAGAATAATGGGAAGAAGGAGAGCATAGACTGTTGTAAGGCATAATTCGGCGGAGCATAGCATGAGAGGGCAGAAAAAGGATGATTTTCCCCGGATGGACTCCGCCGGGGTGTTTGCGGACGCGGTGGGCGGGGAGACGCTTTTGACGCTCATCGGGATGCGGGCGGTACATATTGAAAATTACAGGAGTATTCTTGTATACACGGATACGGAGATCCGGATCCAGTGCAGGCATTATATTCTCTTTGTTTCGGGAAAGAAGTTAAAGATCTGCTATTACGATAAGGATGAGATGAAAATATCCGGCCGCCTGGAGGTGATCCGGTTTGAATAGATTAAAAGATATGCGGGAGGGAAGCGTGAAAGTCCGGATCGAGGGGAGAGGGATGGAGCGCTTTTTTAATATTGCGGCCCAGAGAGGGATCACGATTACAGAGATAGAGACAAAGGAAACAAAGAAAGCGCGAAAAGCAGGTTCGGTCGGGAAAAAAGAAGACAGAGTAGAGAAAATCCATGCGGCAGAATACAGCCATCGACAGTATACACAAAAAGATGAGTGTATTGAGAGAAATGAATATGAAAAAGATAATGCGGAAATGGAAAAAACGGTATATTTTTGGACGTCTCCGCGTAACTTCAAACGCTTGAAGCCGATCGCCCGGAAAACGGATGTCCGTCTTCGAATCACAGAAAAACATGGTTTTCCATTCTGGCTTCTCCTGGGACGCCGCAGAATTCTCTGGGTCGGCGGACTGGCAGCGTTCTTTCTTTTGCTCTATCTTTCGTCCTTCTACGTGTGGGATATCTCCTTCGACGGAAACCGCCGTTTTACGGACGAGACACTGCTGCATTTCATGAATGAGATCCCGGTGCAGTGCGGAATGAGAAAAAGCCGGATCTCCTGCGCGGACCTGGAAAACCGGATCCGGAACGCGTTCCCGGAGATCAGCTGGGTGTCCGCGGAACTGACAGGAACGAGGCTCACGGTCCATGTGCGGGAGAACGACGGGATCTTAAAGGCGGAGACAGAGTCAGAAACGCCCTGTGAGCTCACGGCAGGGTCAGACGGCACCGTGACAAAGATCATCGTCCGGAACGGGATCGCCAGGGTGAAGGCCGGGGACGAGGTGAAGGCTGGAGATGTCCTGGTATCGGGAGAACTCCCGATCTACGATGACTCGGAGACCCTTGTGAAGATAAATAAGGTCCATGCGGACGCTGAGGTTTACGCCAGGACTGTAAAAACAGTTACATGGAAGATTCCGGCCGCGGAAGAGATCCGCACAAAGACGGGAAGGAAACGTCTGGGCGTATTTTTTAAATTCATGGACATGGAAGTCTGTTTCCTGATGCCGGACTTAAAAAAAGAAAGCACCTGGGAGCTGTTCATGGAAGAATATCAGCTCAGACTTTCGAAAAATTTTTACCTCCCGGTCTACGGCGGGATCCTCACCGCCAGGGAATATGTCCCCTACGAGAAAGTCCTGACGGAAGCGGAAATCTCCGACCGGGCAGACCGTTATTTGAACGAATATTTACAAAATTTTACCGAAAAAGGTATACAAATCCTTGGTAGTGATGTTAGAATAAAGAGAAGTGAATCACACTGGAAGATTCATGGAACACTGACGGTGGTGGAGGACATTGCGAAAGAATCCCCCATCCCGGAAGATCAGGAGGAGATTCAGACAGTAGATGAGCATCATTGAGACAATCATAGACATTCCGGCAGAACATGAGCGGAAGGTCTGCGGACAGTTTGACAGTTATCTGAAAAAAATCGAGCGGACGCTTCACGTATCCATGGTGGCGCGGGACGGGGAGATCAAGGTCATCGGACCGGATCATGCCGTAAAGCGCGCCAAGAGCGTATTTTCAACGCTTCTGGAACTTTCGAAGCGGGGCGAAGAGATCGGGGAGCAGAATGTAGACTACGCCCTGGCTCTTTCATTTGAGGATAAGGACACGGAAATGCTTTCCCTGGACCGCGATATCATCTGTCACACCATAAACGGGAAACCGGTAAAACCGAAGACTCTTGGACAGAAGCAGTATATCGATCTGATCCGGAAAAAGATGATCGTGTTCGGCGTGGGACCTGCGGGAACCGGAAAGACATACCTCGGCATGTCCATGGCAATCCAGGCCTTTAAGAACGGAGAGGTGGGCAGGATCATCCTGACACGTCCGGCCATCGAGGCGGGAGAGAAGCTCGGATTCCTTCCGGGCGACCTTCAGAGCAAGATCGACCCGTACCTGCGCCCGCTCTACGACGCCCTCTACCAGATCATGGGCGCGGATAGCTATCTTCACAATTCAGAGAAAGGCCTGATCGAGGTGGCGCCTCTCGCCTACATGCGCGGGCGTACCTTGGATAACGCCTTTATTATCCTGGATGAGGCCCAGAATACGACTCAGGCACAGATGAAGATGTTCCTTACAAGAATCGGTTTCGGTTCCAAGGTCATCATCACCGGCGACCAGTCCCAGAAGGACCTGCCTGCGGGCCAGGTATCCGGCCTCGACGTGGCGCTTAAGGTACTAAAGAATATCGACGATATCGGAATCTGCCGGTTCTCCAACGAGGACGTGGTGAGACATCCGCTTGTCCAGAAGATCGTAAAGGCATATGATGAATATGAAGGCCGTGAGAAACCGGAGAGAAGACCTCACACGGAACATGGAAAAAGCGGCCGGGAAGGACGGGAACAGAGATGACAGTGACAGTGGAGTACGAAGCGGAGGAAAAACTGGATCTTCCGTACGAAGAGATCATTAAAAACGTGATCGAGGAATCCCTGGATTATGTAGAATGCCCGTATGACGCGGAGGTGAATGTCCTCCTTACGGATAATGCCGGGATCCACCAGATCAATCTTGATATGCGCGGGATCGACAACCCGACAGACGTTCTGTCGTTCCCGATGTGTGATTTTGAGACACCGGGCGACTTTTCCCACCTGGAGGATACACCGGAGGAATACTTTGACCCTGACACAGGGGAGTTACTTATGGGGGATATCGTAATTTCCGTGGACAAGGTGAAAGAGCAGGCTGAGAAGTACGGACACTCCCAGACGAGAGAGCTGGCATTCTTAGTTGCGCACAGCATGCTTCATTTATCCGGCTACGACCATATGGAGGACGAGGAGCGGATCCAGATGGAGGACATGCAGAGAGAAATTCTGGAACGGAGGGGTTACAGGAGATGAGAAGACGGGGCAGAGCATTTATTATTGGTATTGGAATCATGATGGCTGCGGCAGCTCTTTCCGGGTGCGGAAAGAAGGCTGAAGAAGCAGCTGTGACAACGGAGGCGCCCACGGAGACGCCGGAAGAGACGAAGACCATCGTTCTTGAGACAGAACCGACGACGGAGGCGGAGACGGAACCGGAAGGTCCGGAAGAGCGCAAAGAGGTCGACGGAAAGATCCAGAGTTACCTGACCGGTGAGATGGTGGATGTGGCGAAAGCTAACAGACGCCCTGTTGCGGTCATGATGAGCAATGATAAAGCATCTCTGCCCCAGTATGGCATCAACCGGGCGGATGTTGTCTACGAGGCACCGGTGGAGGGCGATATGAACCGCTACATGGCGATCTTCGAGGACTATGATGATATCGAACGGATCGGTTCCGTCAGAAGCTGCCGTACCTACTATACATATTTCGCGAGAGAGTACGATGCGATCTATGCCCACTACGGACAGAGCACCTTCGCGGTTCCGTACCTGAAAAATGTGGACAACATCAACGGTGTCGATGGCACAGGCGGAAACGCGTTCTACCGCACAAAGGACAAGAAGGCACCGCATAACGCCTATACAAGCGGCGCGAAATTAAATAAGACCATCGGCCAGCTGGGCTACCGCACTTCCTACAGCGATACCTACACGGGACATTTCCAGTTCTCAAAGAATGCGTATGTCCCAGCGGAATCCGACGCGAAGGACGCGTACAAGTTCTACCCGTCCTACACGATGAATAATCCGTGGTTCGAGTACAATGAGAGTGACGGAAAGTATCACCGTTTCCAGTACGGCGGAAAGCACAACGGCGACGGCGGACAGATCGCAGTCAATAATGTCATTTTCCAGTATGTGGAGTGGGGACATTACGCCAGCACCGATTACCTCAATATCAACGTTCACAAGGGCGGAGCGGGTTACGTATTTACAGGTGGAAAGTGCGTTCCTGTGTCCTGGAAGAAGGACGGGGACTTCGGACCGACCCGCTACTATGATTCTGAAGGAAAGGAAGTTATGCTTAACAAAGGAAAGACCTGGATCTGTATTGTAGGCGCAGACAGGTACAGTAAAGCTGAGATTTATGGAAAGTAACAGACAGAAAAAGAAAAAGGAATCCAATTTCGTTGTCCAGGGAAGTATCCTGGCAGTGGCATCCATCGTCGTGAGAATTATTGGAATCGCTTACCGTATTCCGATGATCAACATCATCGGCGATGAAGGAATGGGATATTACGGAACAGCGTTTAATGTATACAATATTGCACTGCTCCTCTCATCCTACAGCCTGCCACTCGCTGTGTCGAAAATGGTTTCCGCGAGACTTGCGGGAAAGCAGTACCGGAACGCAGCGAGAATCTTACGCGCGGCGCTCTGTTATGCCACCATCGTGGGTGCCTTTGCGGCTGCGGTGATCTGGTTCGGTGCTGATTTCTTCGCGAAAGACGTATTTTTTATGCCCTATGCGGCATTCGCGCTAAGGACATTAGCCCCGACGGTATGGATCATGGCCTATCTCGGCGTGTTCCGCGGATATTTCCAGGGACAGGGCACCATGGTGCCCACCGCCTTTTCCCAGGTCTTTGAGCAGATCGTAAATGCCATCGTCAGCGTTGCGGCGGGAAGTTTTCTCTTTAACGAGGCGTTAAAGACAGAAGTGTTAAAGAACCAGACTGGAGACGGATATTCCAACGCCTGGGGCGCTGCCGGCGGCACCATCGGTACAGGTGCGGGCGCGTTTACCGCATTGATCTTCCTGCTGTTTCTATTTGCAGTCTGCGCAAAGATGAGAAAGCGCCAGATCAGGAGAGACCAGACGGAGATCCTGGAGAGCTACGGGGACATCACAAAAATCCTGTTCTTCACGGTAGTTCCGGTCATCTTGAGCTCCGCAATCTACAACTTAAACAGCGTGCTGGACAACGGAATCCTTGCGTACAATTTTAAGACTCTCGGACAGGGGGATGAGTTTGCCTCTATCTGGGGTGTGTATACAGGAAAATACCATCTGCTGATCAACGTGCCGATGGCGATTTCGAATGCCCTTTCTTCCTCTCTGATCCCGTCCGTATCAAGGGCGGTGGCTATGGGAGATAAGAAACTTGTGAGAGAGCGCGTGGCATCCGCGATCCGGTTCTCCTGTATCGTTGCGATCCCGTCTACGGTGGGACTCACGGTGCTTGCGGGACCGGTAAACAACCTTTTGTTCTCCGGGGATAATTCCCTGGCGATCCGGATGACGATTTACGGTTCCCTTGCGGTGGTATTCTACTCCGTGTCCACGGTCACAAACGCGATCCTTCAGGGGATCGATAAAATGCGTCTCCCGATCTTACACGCGGTGATTTCCCTGGTGCTTCACCTGATTGCCCTGGAGATCATGGCTCTCGGATTCCACATGGGAATCTACAGCATGGTATTCGCGAATATCCTGTTCGCGCTCTTCATGGTCTTAATGAACGCGCGATCGATCCGGAAGCTTCTCGGCTACCGGCAGGAGATGAAGAAGACGGTGATCATTCCGGTGATCGCCTCCGCGGTGATGGGAATCTTCGCCTTCGGTTCCTACCAGCTTGCGCATCTCGCGGTGAAGAGCAACGCGATTTCTACGTTGTTTGCGATGATGATCGCGGTAGTTGTTTATGGTGTGCTGCTTATTAAGCTTGGGGCACTGTCCGCGGCAGAGTTAAAGACGATGCCGGGCGGAACGAAGCTCCTGAGAGTGTTCAGAAAACTGCATCTGATGTAAAGGCGGAAAGTACGGAAATAAACCGGGACAGCTGACCGCCAGTGTGCAGACAGAAATTTGGGCTTTATGTGTTTAAAATAGAAAAGAAAGCAGATAATACTTTCAAAGGAGGAATATTCCTATGAAAAAGTATGTATCCTGCTTTCTTTTCTTTTTCTTACTGACATCCGCGAGCCTGATCACATTGTTTCTCATGACGGTCGGGGAGGAAGCCCAGAGGGCGGAAGAGGTACAGATGCAGGAATCTGTGGAGGAACCGGTATTTGCGAAGGAGACAAAAGAGGAGATCCATGTGGTCCTGAATATGGAGCAGGTTGAAAATCAGACCGTGGCGGAGGATGAGGAGCGGTATTTCCTTGTGGCGGAGGAAGGTTATCTCATCGTTTACGATAAAGGGCAGGAGACCACAGACCTCTTCACCCATATGCCCTTGGCGGAATTCCCGGCGGAGGAGCAGGAGCGGCTGATGACGGGAATCTGGTTTCCGACAATGGCTGAAATTTTCAGTTACCTGGAGTCTTACAGCAGTTAAAATTTCGCCCAGAAAGTCAATTTGAGGTGCTTTTTGCCTGAAATGGGTAAGATGCGGGACAGTTACTACTTGAAATTTTTGCGTCAGGTCGATATACTAGTATAAAAATTGTGTAATTGTCTAGTAGGTCTGCGCACTTGCTGCGCTGACCGTAAGAAAATTTGGCAAAATTGTTTGATACTGGGGTAGAAGACTTAAAGTCTGGAAATCGGTTTCAGATCACAGGAAAAACCGGAGACAGGGAGAAAAAGAATGGCGGAGAACTTTAGAGGACGGAAAGGAATCATCATCGGCGGCGGCGCATCGGGACTTATGGCTGCGATCACGGCGGCAGAGCAGGGCGCAGCTGTTACGGTAATCGAGCACACGGCCCGTCCGGGAAAGAAGATCCTGTCCACAGGAAACGGAAAATGCAACCTGACAAACCTCTATATGGATCCGTCCTGCTACCGGAGCGCTGGAAAAGGCTTTGAGGGGACGGCAATCCGAAATTTCCCGCCGAAGGCATCAGTTACATTTTTCCGAAATCTCGGAGTTCTGACCATGGACCGCGGCGGATATGTCTACCCCATGTCCGGTCAGGCGCAGACGGTTCTGGATGCACTTTTAAGGGGTGCGAAAAGAGCCGGCGTTAAGATCGTCACCGGGTGCGAAGTGGAAAAGGCGGGAAGAAAAAAAGAACGCTTTGAGGTCACAACGAATCTGGGAACCTTCACAGGGGATTTCCTGATCCTCGCCTGTGGATCGAAGGCAGCAAAGGCTACCGGATCCGACGGCAGCGGCTATGAGCTGGCGAAGCAGTTCGGACACCGGATCATAAAGCCTCTCCCGGCACTCGTACAGCTCCGCTGCGAGGGAAATCTTCTTCCGAAAGCGTCCGGTGTCCGGGTGGATGCCCTTGTGAGCATCCAGACGGCGGATGGAAAGACGGCAGCAAAGGACCGCGGGGAACTGCAGATCACAGACTACGGAATTTCCGGCATTCCGGTGTTTCAGGTGAGCCGGTACGCCGCAAAACTGCTGGACCAGAAAAAGAAAGTTGTGGCATCTTTAAATTTTTTGCCGGATCTTGATGAGGCGAAGGTCCGGTATCTCTTAAGAGAACAGCGGGAAGTCCTTTCCGGGGAGACGGCGGAGGAATTTTTAAGCGGCATTTTTAATAGGAAATTAGCGTTGGTACTTTTGAAGGCGGCGAAGATCCAGACGGACAAAAAAGCGGGACTTCTGACATCGGAGGAGCTGGAACGTCTGGGTTCCATGATCCGGAAATCTGAGATCCCGGTGAAGGAGACAAATTCCTTTGAACAGGCCCAGATCTGTACCGGTGGTGTCGACACGGCAGAGATAGAAGCGGAGACCATGCAGTCGAAACGTGTTCCCGGCCTTTATATAGTCGGAGAACTCCTGGACGTAGATGGAATCTGCGGCGGATATAATTTACAGTGGGCATGGTCCTCCGGGTACGCAGCCGGATGCCATGCGGCAGCAGGAATCGTTCCCGGGTATTTAAACAACAGCCATGCAGCAGGAAAAATGATGACGTTTTCCGGCTCGGAGGGAAATAGGACCCAGGGAAAACAGGAAAGGAAAAAACATACATATGATCCGGATCAATCAGCTCACGCTTCCCGTGGACCACGGGGAAGGGGCCATAAAGAAAAAGGCGGCAAAGCTTCTAAAAATCGATGAATCGGCGATCGGGGAGATCCGGATCGTCCATAGATCCATCGACGCGAGAAAGAAGCCGCAGCTGTTATTTAGCTATATTGTAGATGTGATGCTCGCGAACAGTAAAAAAGAAGGTACTGTCATCAAAAAGGCAGCGAACCAGAACATCCGGGCCGAAGGCTCCCGTCCATATGCGTACCCGGAGCACGGAACTGCGGAAATGAAAAAGCGCCCGGTGATCATTGGTGCCGGTCCTGCCGGAATGTTCGCAGCCCTGGCACTCTCCGAGAATGGCTACGCTCCGATCCTTTTAGAGCAGGGAGATGCCGTGGAAGAGAGGACGAAAAGAGTAGAAAATTTCTGGAAGAACGGGGATGAGGTCCTGGATATCCGATCCAACGTCCAGTTCGGTGAGGGCGGAGCCGGAACATTCTCCGACGGAAAGTTAAATACATTGGTAAAAGATACCTCGGGAAGAAACGGGAAAGTTCTCTCCACGTTTGTGGAGATGGGAGCGGATCCTTCGATTCTTTACGACCATGCCCCACATATCGGAACAGATGTGCTGCGAGATGTGGTTAAAAATTTAAGAAACCGGATCATCGCCGGCGGCGGAGAGGTGCATTTCCGAACGGAAGTCACGAAAATTCTGGAAGAAAATGGAAGAGTCACCGGCGTGATGACTGCAGATGACTCTGTGATCGAGACAGATCATGTGATCCTGTCCGTGGGACACAGCGCGAGAGAACTGTTCGCGGAGCTTGATCGGATGAAGGTCTTTATGGAGCCGAAGCCGTTCGCGGTGGGACTCCGGATCCAGCACCCCCAGGCGCAGATCAATAAGAACCAGTATGGGATGGAGGACGCCGGAAAGCTCGGTGCGGCGCCCTATAAAGTGACGGCAAAGACCACCAGCGGCCGCGGCGTGTATTCATTCTGCATGTGCCCGGGCGGAATGGTGGTGAATGCTTCCTCAGAAAAGGGACATCTCGCTGTCAATGGAATGAGCAATTTTAAGAGAGACAGCGGTATCGCGAACAGTGCCCTGATCGTGGCCATCACCCCGGCGGATTTCCCGGAAGCAGGACCTTTGGGCGGCATCGCGTTCCAGAGAAGCCTGGAAGAGCGTGCGTTCGCCCTCGGCGGAGGAAAGATCCCGATCCAGCTCTACGGCGATTTCGCCGCGAACCGACCGACGGTGGCCCTGGGAGATGTAGATCCTGTGTTTTGCGGAGGATTCACCTTCGCGAATTTGCGGGAGCTGATGCCAGAGGCCTTAAACGGAGCGTTTCTGGAAGGAATGGAACAGTTCGGAAGACGGATCAAAGGGTTTGACCGTGCCGACGCTGTCCTTGCGGGAATTGAGAGCCGTACGTCATCACCGCTCAGGATCTGCCGTGATGAGAGCCTTCAGAGCAGTTTAAAGGGGCTTTATCCATGCGGCGAGGGAGCCGGGTACGCCGGGGGAATCACATCGGCGGCCATGGACGGCCTGAAGGTTGCGGAAGAGATCATAAAGCGATATGCGGCGGCTGAGTAGTCAAACGTAAACAGTCAGCAGTGCGTTAAATAGCACTGAGGATTCCGCTGAAAGGAGACTTTTCATATGACAGAGAGAGAATTATTAAAAGATAAAAAGAGAATCGTGATCAAGATCGGATCTTCTTCACTGACACACGCGGAGACAGGCGATCTGAATCTTGCAAAGATCGAGAAGCTTGTCCGCATCATCAGTGACATGAGAGGCATGGGAAAAGAAGTGATCCTTGTTTCCTCCGGTGCCATCGCCACAGGACGCCAGACCCTTGGCGGAAAGAAACCGGAGACGGTTGCCGAGAAACAGGCATACGCGGCTGTGGGCCAGGCACGTCTCATGATGGTGTACCAGAAGCTTTTCTCCGAGTACAACCAGACTGCGGCACAGATTCTGATCACAAAGGCGACGATCCTGGATGATACCTCCCGCAGGAACGCGAAGAACACGTTCAATGAACTTTTAAAGCTCGGAACGGTGCCGATCGTAAATGAGAACGATACCGTATCTACATATGAAATTAAATTCGGTGATAACGACAGACTTTCTGCCATCGTTGCGGCCCTCGTGGAAGGCGACCTGCTATTCCTTCTCTCCGATATCGACGGCCTCTACACCGACGATCCGAAGAAAAACCCGGACGCGAAGTTCATCAGCCAGGTGGATGAACTTACCGATGAATTTATGGCTATGGGTAAGGGAACCACAGGAAGTGACGTGGGAACCGGTGGAATGGCGACGAAGCTCCATGCGGCAAAGATCGCGACGGAGAGCGGAGCCGACATGGTGATCGCCAACGCGGACGATCTGGAAGTTATGTGGCGGATCTTAAAGGGCGAGGAGATCGGAACGCTCTTTAAAGCGAATAAGAGCAGTGAATTTGCGCTGTTGGATTATATCCAGAGCATTCACGCGTAATATGGGTTCTGAAAAGAAACTGAGAGGACAAGAGAAACAAATATGAAACAGGAACAGATCGACAGAATCAATGAGCTTTACCATAAATCCCAGGCCGTAGGACTTACGGATGCGGAAAAAGAGGAACAGGCAGCTTTGAGAAAACAGTATGTTGCCGACATCAAGGCGAGTCTCAGAGGCCATTTAAACAATATCTCCATCGTTGAGAAGGATGGCTCCGTGACAGATCTTGGAAAGAAATATGGAAATGTTGGAAAAACGGAAAGCTGATCTTAGAAAAGACATAAGAGACCAGTTAAGGTCACTGCCGGAAGAAGAGAAAGAGATCCTGGACCGCCAGATCGCGGAGCGGGTCCTGGCTCTTCCTGCGGTCACTGGTGCCGGGGCAGTTTATGGATATGCATCCTTAAACTGGGAGACGGGGACTGCGGAGATCTTAAAAGAGCTTTGGAAGAAAAAATGCATGGTCTGCCTTCCAAGAGTCATGGGTGAGACGATGGAGTTTTTCGTGACTGACTCAGAAAATGATCTCACTGAGGGCGCATTTCACATTATGGAGCCTAAGAATGGATGTCGGAGCGCAGAAGAGTACCATGCGGAAATAGCTTCGGAAAAAATGGACCAGGAATTTCAACAGAAATCCAGGTGTATTTTTCCGACAGCACCGATCCTGGTGCCGGGCATGGGATTTACGGAAAACGGAGTCCGCCTTGGAAAAGGCGGCGGATATTATGACCGGTATCTGGAGACGCATCCCGGCCATAAGACCATTGCCCTGGCATACGAGTTCCAGATCCTTCATGAGCTCCCGGCGGAGCCGTATGACAAGAGCGTGGATATGATCGTGACAGAAAAACGGGTGATCCGGTGCAGCATTAAGTAACAACATACAGACTGACATTCTTTGAACCGAAAATACCGGGTGATACATTGCATGATCAGGATCACAAATCAGGGAGGAAACAGCCATGTTAATAGAAATCGGACAGAAAGCAAAAGAAACTTCCTATATCCTCGGAAAAATGGGAACAGACTTAAAGAACGCGGGACTTCTGGCTGTGGCCCAGGAGATCCTGGATGAAGAGGATGAGATCTTAAAAGCCAACGCGGCGGATGTCGCAAAAGCGAAAGAAAGAGGAATGGCTCCGGGACTTGTGGACCGCCTGGAGCTGAATCACAAGCGGATCGAGGGAATCGTGGAGGGCATGCGCCAGGTCGTAGGTCTCGAGGATCCGGTGGGAGAGGTGATCTCCATGAAGAGGCGCCCGAACGGACTCCTGATCGGCCAGAAACGGGTGCCCTTTGGTGTTATCGGAATCATCTACGAGGCGAGACCGAACGTTACGGCAGATGCTTTTGCGCTCTGCTTTAAGACGGGAAATGCTGTGATCCTTCGCGGCGGCAGCGACGCGCTGGAATCCAACAAAGCCATCGTCACAGCGATCAGGAATGGTTTAAAGAAGGAAGGAATCCCGGAGGATGCCATTTCCCTGATTGAGGACACAAGCCATGAGACCGCGCGAGAGTTCATGCGGATGAACGGATATCTGGATGTCCTGATCCCGAGAGGCGGGGCAGGCCTGATCCGTACCGTTGTGGAGAACAGCACGGTTCCGGTGATCGAGACAGGTACCGGAAACTGTCATATCTATGTGGACGAGAGCGCGGATTTCGATATGGCGTTAGATATCATCTTTAATGCGAAGACCCAGAGGATCGGTGTCTGCAACGCCTGCGAATCCACCTTGGTACATAGAAAGATCGCAAAGGAATTCCTGCCGCTGATGAAAAAGCGTCTCGATGAGAAAAACGTGGAGATACGCGCTGACGAGGATGCCCGCTCCATCGTCCCGGAATTTACGGCGGCCACAGAGGAAGACTGGGGAAAAGAGTACCTGGATTACATTCTCTCCTGCAAGATCGTGGACTCCGTGGATGAGGCCATCGCCCATATCAACCGGTACAATACGGGACATTCTGAGGCCATCGTGACAAAGGACTACGAGAACGCCCAGAAATTTTTAAATGAGGTGGATGCGGCGGCAGTTTACGTCAATGCCTCCACGAGATTTACCGATGGATTTGAGTTCGGCTTCGGCGCTGAGATTGGTATCAGCACCCAGAAGCTTCACGCGAGGGGGCCGATGGGACTTCTGGCGCTGACATCTACGAAGTATATTATTTACGGGGATGGACAGATCCGCAAATAGAAATACAGGCTGTAAAGCATTCCGGCGGATTTCCGCTGGCGTTGGTCATGAGCGGAGAAGTAAAAAACAACGTAACTGTTCAGTAGGTCTGCGCACTTGCTGCGCTGACCGTAAGAAAACATAGGCTGGAAGGCAAAAATCCCATCAGCGAAGCTGATCTGGAATGGATTTTTGCACGTAACTATGAAGGT